>UMEP01000333.1_pt1 | contig 47222 bp, 37 predicted proteins | sample 1964771 | NCBI WGS metagenome assembly UMEP01 (sample SAMEA4836022, study PRJEB28245) | human gut metagenome | biome: gut microbiome; material: fecal sample | place: Denmark | collected 2008 | reverse complement strand
TTAGATTTACCCATGTATATATACATGTATCTTAAACTCAACTTACTTGACTGATTCGATATACAACAAGATGTTAGAAGTGATAATAAAAAGAGGACAAGATTTTCTTGTCCTCTAATCCGTAGGCGGCAAGGGAGTCGAACCCTCATGGCGAAGCTATTGATTTCAGAGCATACTTTCACTACGCATTCTTCTTCGAGCATTAACCGCCCAGTCCGCCAAATGCCCACCGTTCTAAAAAGTTACCTAACGTCTTCATATTATTCAGAGATTTAGTGAAATTAAACAAGTTAATCCATCCAAGTACAAACTGGTAAAAAGTTGGTAACGGACACCCGAATAAATGAGTAGATATTAAACATACTCCTACATTCAATCATATTCATTGCAAATTAAAAAAAAACTTTTTAAACAGTGTTATTACTGTTCACAATTTGTTATATTTCACTTTTTATTGAGATCACATTCGAATTATTGAATTAATTGTCACATTAAGAGCGAAAATATCAGTTATCTTTCGTAATTCTGAAAGATAACCCGTATATTTGCAGAAAACAAACAAATATACGAGTTAAATATATGATTATTGAATTTTGTGTCAGCAATTTCCTTTCAATAAAAGAGGAGCTGAAGGTCTCCTTCATAGCGACTCCCCTGAAGGAGTCCTTGTCCGAGGACAATGATATATTACCACTTGGCGATACAGGTATCTCCCTCCTTAGGAGTGCTGTGATTTTCGGTGCAAATGCCTCAGGTAAGTCAAACGTGCTGAAAGCCCTGGCTTTCTACAAGCATTTCATTACCGACTCGTTCAAAGGCAGTCAGGCTGGAGAGCCGATTGATGTGGAAAACTTTCATCTGAATGCGACCTCCATCAATGAACCTACTACTATGGAAGCTACATTTACCGACGGAGAATACATCTACCGTTATGGATTTGAGGTGAACAGAAAAGAGGTAAAGGCCGAGTGGCTGTACCAGAGGCTGCGCAAGAAACGCGCCAAGGAATTGGAGATATACTACCGTGAAGGTGAAACCACTTCGGTCCATCAGAAAAGTCCACTGATTCAAGAAATCGTGACCAAAAAGATGGTCAGGAGCAATGCGCTGCTGCTCTCTACCATTGCGCAATTCAACGAGCCTAAAGCCGTTAAAATAATGCATTGGCTGAATGACACACAAGTATTGTTCTGCTCGGAAGATGACAAGCTATGGGAACAGGCTATCCGTCATCTCGACGACGAAACGATGCGCCGGAGAATCATTGAATTTGCACGTTATGCCGACCTTGGAATTGAAGAGATTACCAAGGTGGACAACCGATTAGTGAGCCAGCACAAGCAATATGACGATGAAGGCAAGGAAACCAACAGCGTTTCTTTCACGTTCAACAAGAACGAGTCAGAGGGTACTATCAAGTATTTCTCCATGTCCTATCCCATCATAGATGCACTTGACAAAGGGAAACGCATTATAGTAGATGAACTTGATTCAAAGCTCCATCCGCTACTGGTCTGCAAAATAATCGCTTTGTTTAACTCGGCAAAGACAAACCCAAAAGGGGCGCAATTGCTTTTCACTGCCCATGACACATTCTTGCTGAGTGCCGGATTGTTCCGTCGGGATCAGATATGGTTTACCCAGAAAGATGGCTTCGGTGCCACATCATCCTACTCACTTGCAGAGTACAAGGTACGCAGCACCTCTCCTTTTGAGAAGGACTACCTGTTGGGAAAATACGGAGCCACACCGATAATCGGTGAAATGGAGAGAATTTTTAATGTGGAGGAATAACGATGGCAAAGAACGAAAAGAAGAAGAACCACCGCACAAGCAGCCTGTCAAGACCACAAGGTATAAGGGAAGTAAAACAGTCCTTTCTGATTGTATGCGAAGGAATGTGTACCGAACCTGATTATTTCAAAGCGTTCCGCATGACCACGGCAACCATCAAGGCTGTCGGTCAAGGAATGAACACAATAAGTCTGGTAAACAAGGCTATCAGTATACGTGACACTGACATGAAGAAGAAACGCACTTACGATCAGTGTTGGATAGTATTTGATAAGGATGATTTCCCTGCAAACGACTTCAACCAGGCAATTGCTCTTGCTGAACGTAACGGTTTTCGTGTAGCCTACAGCAACCAGGCATTCGAATATTGGTTCCTGTTGCACTTCAATCTCTATCGGGGACCAATACACAGAAACAGTTATGCCGATATGCTTACAAAGCTTACAGGCCTTACCTACTCAAAAGCTGAAGGCTTCGGTGGCAAGATATATAACAGGCTTCTGCATCTTCAACCTCAGGCCATAAAGAATGCTACAGCCGTTATGAAAGAGTTTTCACAGGGCAATCCGGCAATGGAAGAATCGTCCACAACTGTGCATCAGCTGGTGATAGAGCTGAATAAGTATATGTAAAATCTCTTATATTCATTAAAACGGTTGTACTAACCAATATTCAACATTCTGAGGTTGCATATATACGAGGTAATTCTTTATCTACCAAACATTAGACTGATTTCTTTTGCTACCATAACATAGTATATGACTTTTCAGCAAGGAAAAAAGATAAGTAAAGCCCTTCATCAACCAGAGCAAAAGCTCTGACTGATGGAGGGCTTTCTTCAAGTTTAAAGTTTGGATTTACCCATGTATATATACATGTATCTTAAACACAACTTACTCGACTGATACAGCCATACAACAGTATAAAACATTGAGTTTACAAGTTTAATAGAACTCATATATGTATATATGGACTGATAAACTTATTTATAAACTTCATCCCTAAAGCAGGAAGGTAAGTTCTTTTTTTCCTTTGCTAAAAATCATGTAGCATAGCAACCATATACAGGTTGAACATAACGTACATCTTTCCGGGAATCTGAAAACCCCTATATACGTGAATGTCTTTTTCTCCTTGCTGAAATTGATGGCGACAAAATAACCACCGATGAGATATTGAGAAATATTTTCTATACATATTTTCCGAAATCACTGATGAATAGCTAATTTTGCAAAATACAGATACTAATTCGAGATAAACTCGTTCGCATCTGTGTTATTAAATATTAAACTCTAATAAAATCACATCATAAATCAGAAAGTGATGAAAAAATTGAAACTTCAAAGAAATCCAAAACCGTTTGTTTCTCAAATGGTTAAGAACATGGAATTTAATGGCTCAAATATGGTTCCTTTAATCATAACTTATTGTATATCAGATACTTTAAATATCTGTAGGTAAGTAACTGAATGACGAAGACTCAACCAGCGATTACGCAATCAAATTACAGGCATACAATATAAAATGCTGATAATCAATTACATAAGTTATTTTCGCAAGCAAGTGGAAGTAATGGCTCAAATACGAGCCAAATAGCCATTAATTATCTGACAATCAACTATATAACAAATATGTATTGGTAAGTAACTTGTGAAAACAAAAGAAAGCAACATTTATATAGTACATAATAAGCTGATTTACAACTACTTAAACTCCTATTTCCAACAATAAAATCATGGCTCAAATACCATTCCAATACAACCCAACTAACTGACATACAGATTACTAACATCTTTGCATCGTTCAAATTCCAATGTTTCAGCTGTAACTATATCACTTTCGATATGTAACACCGCCAAGCACACGACACGCCTCAGTTCCCTTACGTTACCGTTCCATGTATAAGCGAGCAACCGTTTCCTTGCTTTCGCATCAAAACCTTTCACCTGCTTCTCAAATTCCTCGTTGGCAAGTCTCAAAAAGAAATCCGCCAATGGCAGGATGTCCTCTTTACACTCGCGCAACGGTGGTATGTGCAGGGCGTATTCTTTCAGTCGCTGGTACAGGTCGGCACGGAAACGCTTTTCTGCGATGGCGGTCGGCAAGTCCTCGTTGGTAGCGGCTGTGACACACACGTCGGCTTTCTTGTCCCTGTTGCCGTCCATAGGTCTGTACATTTTAGATTCCAAGGCACGGAGCAGCATCTGCTGTACCTCTGTCGGAAGGTTGCCTATCTCTTCAAGAAACAGCGTGCCGCCATCGGTTTCCTCCCCAAAACCTTGCTTTCTGCTTTCTATCTGCATCCATGAGCTTCTCAAGTGGTGTACCCCTTCGTTCAGTGCTTTCATGTCCTTGGCTTCCGCCGCCTTGCGCATTTCATTCATGTCCGCCTGTGTCGTAGTTGCCAGTTTCTCCAGTGTGTGCTGCTTATTACCGAAAGCAAGCAGGGTGATAGGTTGATGCAGCTTACATATTTTTGTCCGATACTCTGATTCTGTACAATAAAACAATTGCCACTATTAGTCCTCGTATCCTTGCATATACCACTAAATCTTTTTATAATAATTGACTGGAACTAAATCTAGTGGTTCTGCAAGTTTATCTGTACTATATAAGACATAGAGATGATGCATTGTACGTGTCATGGCAACATAGAGTGATTTTCGCTGTTCTTCTGTAATAGCACCTTCAAACTTTGGAATTATTACCACATCAAATTGCAATCCCTTTGCACTATGATATGTCAACACCTTTGGTAAAGTATTAGTAAAGTGAAGATTGCCTTGACCTCGCATGTCATCTGCAGCAGTCTTGCACTTGTATTCCATATTGATACCACGTTTTGTCAACGCTTCACTCATTTCAAGTACTAGCTCATTACTATAGAACAAGATCCCTATTGATTTTCCATCATATTGCTCTATAAGTTTTCCTATTGCCTCTATTTGGTCTTCATAAGAATTATAATGTATAAAATGAGGGAAATCATTTTCCTTATTTAAATATACCTTCTCTTGATATGGCATTACATTAACACCAACGTATTTTTGAGTTATTTGAGCAACATTTTTTGGCAGTCGATAGTTGTTGTACAACTTCAGCTCCTTAAGTCCAGTTAATTTTGAAATTGCCTCAATAGAAAGAGTCTTTTTTCCAAAACGAGTATAGATGGACTGAGCTGAGTCACCGAAGAATAGAAAATGCTTTTTGGCAGCATTCATAAATTCCTGAATTTCTTTAAGCTCGAAGTCTTGAATTTCATCAACTATAATATAATCGGCAGATGGCATCCCCAACCATTTCCATTGATAGTGATAATAGAATTTGTATGATTGCAATGTGTAGCCAACCCCCATAAAGCCAGCCAATGACTTTGTAAGGGCAATCAGAATAACCGAATAGCCCATATCTGCTATTTGAGCAGCCTTGTGCATCGCAATGACTGACTTGCCGCTACCGGCGCATCCTGACACCAACATTGAACTATTGATTGTATGGTCAATAAGATCAAGTTGGTCATCATCCAAAGATTCCTCTTCTACTGGCCAATTCGTATTGCATCCCTTTAATCTTTGCGGCAAAGTTATAGAGATATCAATTGATTCTTCCGCATTATGTTCTATTTCGTCATCAACGATATTTGAAGCTTTTTGTATAGGGATGACATCAAGAGTCTTGCCTGATTCTGACTTTGCTATTCTTCGTTTTAGTGCTTCTAACTCACTGAGGGTATTCTCAAGTTGCCCTGACAATTTATCAGCACGATTTTTCTCCGTTTTTGCAGAAGCATCTAATTTTTCAAGCTCTGCCTTTTGCTCTGCTATCTGCTTATTCTGTTGTTCTATCAGTTCTTGCTTTTGGTTTCTTTCTTGAATAACCTTCTCATACTCGTATCTAACTTTCTCCATTTCTTCTTGGTTAGAGTTGTTTGATGAAAAACCATCCAGTTCCAAAAGAAAGTTTATGTTACCATCTGACAGTAGCCTATTTGTCTTTAAAAAATCAAAATAACCCTCAAAGAATGATGCACAAAAGTTCGCCTGGCTCTCTAAAGACAAGCCTGAACTACCAGTATGACTTCCAAGTTCGCTCGCAACACTATATAGCTGCACTAATACATTACGATAGGATTCAATACCTCTCTTGACTCTCTTTTTGTCATTGTCAAGAAAAGAGGCTTGTAGCTCCCGATGACTATAGAAAAGTGCATTCTGTGCAACTATAGCCAAAGCACTCCCTGTAGGCCTACGGGAATTATTATCAATCTTAATTTTATATTCAACACCTTTACCCCCAATGATTACTTGATTACCTTCAAGGACATCATGTCCTTTCTCGTTATCACCGACTGCATCCAAAATAATAAACTTACAGATAAGTTCAATAGATGGTCGTATGTGAACGAAGAAAGATTCATAATCTTTGTCATTAAAGAATACAACCGCGAGATTGTAGTCTTTCTGTAGTCTTTCTTTTATTTGATTCATAACTTATTGATTTATTGCCCAATACCTGCTATCTGCACAATAAGTACATAACCTTTCCTATGAGCAATTGATTGCCAATTTCGAGTAAAATCTGTACCACTTTTTTCGTCTGCTTTTTTACTGTCTTCCAGTCTCCAAGCACTTATGTCGCTGACAAAAAAACCATTAATGCATTCAAGATTATTTTCACTAGCCATCTTGGCTATTCTACTTCCACCCGACAAACGTCCAATATAATGATTGTTATGATATAGATAGTATTTGCCGTCTTTATAACGTACAATATTAACAGGATCGTCTATTTTAACTTCTTTTTCTATATATTCTGCACATCTACCAGGTTGTTGCATGCCATCTGACGTTGTATACGACAAATAATATTTATCAAGACCAGGTTCTTTCTCAAAGATAAGAGCCTCAGACTGATTATCTGTGGTATAAATGTTACTCTGCTCCAAGGCACATTCTCGGTCTCCCTTATACACATGCAGATATTTCTTTGCACGAGTATAAGCAACGAACATCAGCCTTCGCTCTTCTTCTATATCTGCCGCATCGTCAATTACTATGGCTTGGCCCGGTTGATATACACGACGTAGTTTCAAAGGTAGCCCGATATATGATGGAGTTATAATAACCGCATCAAATTCAAGACCTTTAACCTTGTGCATCGTTGTAAGAATGATGGTAAGTTTATCTTCTTTAAGTATACGCTCATTCTTGAACTTGTCATAAATCTTATACACCTGACCGCCATCATCATTTCCTGCTACATCCATAATATACGATGCAAGGTCTCCATATGTATGGACATCTTTATCCGTTCTAATAGACTCAAGATAGTTTAGCACAAGAGTGTAGGCTATGTCGATGTAGAACTGGCTCCAGCAAGGATGATCAGTCATAAGCTTTTGGAGATAAGTTTTCATACGTTCGCCTGTTTCTGATTCTAATTCTATTGCAGGATATTTTTGCAGCAAATCGATCAGGCTATAAATTTCCCTTTCACGCCAAAGTTCACAAACACTAGCACCTTGTATTCTGATTCTTACACCATCGGGCAGAGTGTTTCTTATCAAGGCATAACCTTGATATACTTCGTTGTTTGTCCTAAAAAAGACAGCAATGGTCTTGAAGATTTTATAGTCCTCACCATTTATCTTAGCCTTTTCATTATTTTGCAATACATTGGCAACAAATGAAGGCAGATCTTCATTCCATGACGAACCTGCCGAGCTAGCATCTGTGAATATTGTATATGGCTCTTGTGGCTCATGTTTCATGAGTTCTGCAGAAGATTTTGGAAGATTATGCTTACGCTCTTCTGGAATGAATATTGCAGCACAATCCAAAATCTTTTGGTATGATCTATAGTTCGTGAACATACCCAACTGAACAGGAGCCAACGCGTTATTCAGCCTATCATAATAGGGTTGAGGATTCAATACCTGTGCATACTGTTCAGGCGTTAAACTTATAGGTCGTCCCCAATTGTCTTTAGGAACTCTATCAAAGCCATAGATACTTTGGTTTATATCACCAATAGTAAAGAATTTCGCATCTGGAAACAAATTATGGATAGCAAACAATGTTTCTAGACGTGGATTCGTAATATCTTGGAACTCATCAACCAACACATACTCAATTTGGGGGAATATAGCTTGAAACGCAGCAGCGTCATTCCTTACAAAATTAAGGAAATGTTGTTCCCACAACTCTGTTGGGAGATTGTCTAATTTTCCACCCATGCAGATTTTTGCAAGTGCATGAAATGTATGTACGTGCAACAGATGCCCGATACGACTCAATCCCAGTTTGGTAAACAAACTGTCCAACCGATTCCTTAGTTCAACAACCACAGCACGATTGTATGCCAAGACAAGAATATGGCTCGGCACTACATGTTCTTTGTAGATAAGTTTGGCACAGCGCAGTGTAAGGACATGTGTCTTACCAGACCCCGGTCCGGCAAGTACATTCACATTTACGTTTCGAGGCTGATTGTATATGCTCAGCTGCTCTTGGTTGCCCTTTAGTTTATCTTCTTCCATCTTCAAAGCCTCTTCGGTAAGTTCGTTAAGGATGTTGGAATTTTCAGGTGCATAGTCGCCCACCAAGGCCAAATAGTCTTCATAGTTTCTGCACATAAAATATTTACGAATATATTCGCTTTGCTTTTCACTTGGAAGCATAGAGAATATATTCATCGCAGTGAGTCTGACCTTCTTTACTTTCTCAAGTGTATCAAATTCTTTTCGATAATCGTGCATGGGTGACTTTTCGTCAATACCTTCATCGATAGGAGATTCAGTGAACTCTGTGGCTTGAACCTCTATACCTGTATTCATCAATGGAGTGTGCTCTATATATGAGAGTATTCTAAGAACTGAAAGCAGTTTGTCGAAATATCCGAACTTATCACCATCATCATGAAAGTTCATTTCCAGCAACTTCTCTGCCCAACAGAATGCTCCAGTATTTTCTGTGATGAAGCGAAGCCATTCCAAACAATCTGTTTCCATATTATCGACAAAATCCTTCCATCGCTCATCCTTCACCATAATATGATACAGCACATCCTCTTCCGTCTTTATTATACGGAAGGTCACACCTGGTACATATCGCAGGATGTTAAACATTCCCACGGCAACTCTTTTCTGTATATCGTTCTTAAAGGTATCGGCCTTGGTCACGCAGCCTTTGGGAGGATTACTGTGTTCATCCTTCCATGGCATATATATTATAGTCTCTTCTTTCTTTCTGCGTTTTTTAGTCTCTGTTTTCAAGAGTCCATTATAATTGACCTCATCCATTAGATGACGTTGAATGTATTCACGCTCATTCATATCTAGTTCTCGCTCCACACCTATCTTGCAATCAGACAACAGTTTCCGTATTCCATCCATTGCGATATGAAGTGCGAAAATATTCTGGTTATGCTTAGCCATATATCTCGTCTCTCCATAACGGCGCGCCTTAATTTCACAACGCATCTGTTCGTTTAGTGTCAGGAGATTACACTTCATGCAATCCAGAATGGCATTCATAATTTTGACAAACGAAAGCTTATACGGCTTAAAGCTCTTACGCATTTCAGAAATGGGGAACAGTGAATTCTCTTCCAACTTCTCAGCATGTAGCTTCAGATAATCGAACACCAGCTTAGCTGCCTCGTGAGAAGGCGTTTGTTGATACCGTCTGCCATACCCGACAGATGTTCCAAATAGATTAATTGAATTCAGACTCTGAGTAGGAAATTCTCTATTTGATATAGTCATGTCAAAATATGCTAAGTCGAGGTACTTCAACTTAACATATCCAATATGTTCCAGCCAATGGAACGCAAGACGTGATGCCGTTGTATCTAGAAATTTGCCGTTTTCTTCATTCTTAATCCAGATATTATATGGCACAACTATTGGATTGAGTTTTACTTGCTCAATTGTTTTGAACCTACGAATGAACGCCAAAATTTTATCCTTGCAATCAGTTAAATCTGACCAACTCATCTGACTACGAACCAATAGATCTTTCAAATGTCTGAAATCATCAGGAGAGGTTATACACAAAGCCGGAATCTGACTACGGTCAGGAAAAGCAGCTTCATACATACCTTTATCACGACCAGCACGACCTACCTCCTGAAGATAATCTTCTAGGACTGCTGGTGGGTTGTAATGCACTACATAATGGACATTGGGAATATCCATACCCATACCAAAGGCCTTTGTCGCACAAAGTATGTTTATGCGCTCGTCTTCTGGCACATGATCTTCTTCTGCGTTTTTAAACTGACGATAGATATCGCTTCTTTGGGTTGAATCTAGGCCTGCGTGAAAAAAGCTGATATGTTCAGCACAAGAAGCCAATAAAGAACCTTCAGGCGCAGCCTTACATAGTTCATTCAGTGCTTCTGCCGTATCTTCACACTCGTTATGAGTGCGACAAAATACAAGCATGCAACTCTTTGAAAAATCGATTTTGTTGTCTTCGATGTAGTCCTTAATGGCATTTACACGTGCCGTAAGGTCATGTCCTTGATCTTTCTTGTTCTTTCCCTTTGTTACGGAAAAAGAAATGCTAATATGCTTTCTTATAGGATTATACTCTTCAGGTTTCTGTCCCAGTCGTACAATGTCAGGGAAATACGACTTGAAGTCTTGTTCGACTTGGGTGGTCACAGTGGCAGAGAACATGGCAACCATTATATCAAATTCATTCTTGCTATTTTTCATGTCAACACACCACTGAACCGCATTCCTGTAATCAGGACGGAAATCCTGTCCCCATTGAGAAATACAGTGCGCCTCGTCGAAGACTACATATTCGAGACCCCTATCCATTTGAAGTCTCTGATAAAGAACATCCATGAACGAACGCACACGGAATCTTTCAGGAGTGATATACAGCAAAGCTATCTCACCTGATTGAATTCTGCGGTAAATTTGTTGCGTTTCAGCTTGCATACGGTCACCACTAAGGTAATCCACGTTGCAGACAAATCCTTTCGCATGCAGTTCCTCGACCTGATCTTGTATGAGAGCCCGCAAAGGACTCACTACAAGTGTCAATCTGTTTGAAGTCATGGCACGAGCAAGCGCAGGCCCTTGGAACAAAATGGATTTGCCACCTCCTGTAGGAATAGAAATTATGCAATCTCCCTTCCTTTCAAGCATATGCTCAACGATAGGTTCCTGACCTTCTCTCCAATCTTCATATCCCCAACTGTCAAGTATTACTTTCTTGAGATACGCAGAGTCAAGCTGCTCTTCAATACCACGTGTGTCCTTGAAGAACAATCCTGCCTTTTCTAAAGATTCACGATAAACTTCTTCATTGTTCCATAGAGTGAATACAGAAGCCCTGGCGTGACAAGTTTTTGCCAGACCAGAATAATCCTCAAAGTATGGGTCTATGATATAAAAGTTAGTGTCCTTATGGTTGGCCATCACCAATGCGCAGTAATACTCAAAGATAGGCCATGCTGCCAGTATGCACTGTCTAGCCGTTGTTCGTTTGAACTTTTCATCTTCATCACTTTCTGCACCATCCTCATAGTCTCCTTCGAATGGAAGTTTGTCCCACATGATGAGATAACGGTCAATATCCATATTGTCCCATACGTAACAGAACGCCTTGTCAGAGCGATAATTACCAATTCCTGCCAAGAACTGTTCTTTTGTAATAACTACCAAACCATTACTGCGGGTACCAATATACTCTAGCTTACGGAAGCCACTACCTGTGGCAGGTACATAGTATCCACAACTACGGGCATATTCCTCTACACTGCCAAGTTCTTTATCGTCATTGATTATATAAATCAGTGGCTGCAATGGATTCTGCTCATGTATCTTCGCTAGTAAAGTCATCTGGTAGTTCCAATATGCTTTCCTGTTTGTTGAAGCAGGGCTTACCCTTAAAGATGGAGCATCTAACAATATAGAACCCTGACTTTTTACCATATATAGCTTCGAATCGGTAGCATCTTGTCCCTTTAGTTTCCAAGGCACCAACTCGGGCATCACAGGGGCGAAATGAGTTAAGAACGTATTCCTATATTTCTGATATTGAAAATTCTGATAGATGGCAAAATTACCATTAGATTGTCTTTCTGCCCATACGTTTGCTGTTAATTCTGATTGAACAATACCAAGTTTTGTCTTATCTGCATCTGTCAATAATGCAATGTTAGTCGAAGCCATTGACATGGGAAGTTTACATTCCTTGTCAATAAGTTCTCTGAAACTCCATTCTTTCGCCTCCTTGCATTTATGGACACGGTCTTGAAGTTCCGCACCTATGGTAAAGATACGAGCATACTTGTTCTCATACATTTTTTTGTCTGAGAACGAATCAATATCAATGCAATCTATGTTACTCTTCGGCTTTGTAAGATACTCTGCCAAATTATCTTCGGTGAATGTAATCTTGCCTGATCCATCGTTCTCCACACGAAGATACTGAGCCAAGCTGCAAAAGAGCGGCGTAGCACATATATCACAGAAACGTGTTAGTACGCAATTCCACAACTTATTGTCTAACGGATGTTCATCTAGGGCTTTTTTGTTGATTACCTTGTAGCCTTCGGTTACGTCAGAAGGATATTGCACAGGTATATATTGTGCTATTCTTGACCACAGACTTTTGGGTGCAATCAGAAGTATACGCTCCACGTCAGAGTTACTTACTGAGCCCAGTTTGGCAATCTCTTTTAGTTTTTTCTCCAACTCTGAGTCAAGAGAACGCAATTCCTGAAAGAATTGTTTGGATGTTTTAGCAGTCTTCTTAAAGTATTCAGCATATATATCCTGCTGAAGAGTGGCAAGAATATTGTTAATCTGCGCTGGTAAGAAATCTCTCAAGCTATCACAAAGTGATTTGTCTTTTGAGAGGCGATACAATTGATTCCAAAACAGTTCATTGGTAAGTTCTGTATCTTCCGCTGCATTGTGCTTGGTGTGTAGAGAATAGGCATATCGGCATGGGTTAAGAAGGATTTCAATTTCTAGCGTATCCCATACAAACTGGTTGGTTGTGATTCCTTTCTTCGCCAGAATAGGTAAATCCCATTCCTTGATATTATGTCCAACTACGATATCCTGTTGATTTAAAGCACGACCTAACGAACGGAGCTGATCTTCCGATTCATAACTGCGCGTGTTATCTTCCTTAAGGAAGGCAAACTCTTTGATTGTTTCGCCATCCGTTTCAAGGTCAAATACAACGTAGGGCACCTCAGCCTTTTCCGTATTCCACCATTCCTCCACAAATTGCTTGTAGAGCTTTGTTTCAGCAAACTCTTCTATAACTAGATTCCTAGCGTAATCGTCAGGAAGGACTTTAAGCAGTTGATATTGTTCCGCCTCTTCGGCTGTTTTGATTGCGTTTGCAACTAGCTTAGCGTTCAATTTCTTCAGGAAGTTCTCACTTTCGAAATTGGCTACCGCAACATAATTCTTGACAAAGTCAAGAATTTGAGCGGGCTTAAGCGTATTGCACCAAGTTGCAACCGCATCCCAAGATAAGATGCGATTCAGTAAATTTATGTCTACGATATCAAGGAAACAAAGAACCTTATATTCATCCTTGAGATTTTCTGCCCCTGCAAGATATTCGGCAAATTTCTTACCATATACACTACGAAGGAATAGTATGAAGTCATTACTGCTGGTTCCTAAGACGTCTGATGAATACAGAACTGACAATCCCTCCAACTTTATAGCACCAAGAAAGGTTCTTAACTCCGCCCTATGTCCATCCATACTCTTTGCTATAAGAGTCCTGACAACATCATAGTAGCCCGACAAGTTATAACCGGAAGTCCATAGTTGTTGTATCTCTGACAAATCCAAGTTGCTATTTGCCATTCGTGCATTGAGGATTCTTTCTTTAAGTGTTGAAGGAAGGTTCTCCTCATCGAATACCTTACATAGCAACAATAAGAGACTGTCGTTGACTTGTGACAGATGTTCTTCCAAATATAACTTCTGAAAGCCTTCCAATTTGATGGAATCCAGAAATTTGCGTCCTTTACCTGAATCTGATTCCGCCCACAAGTTCAGAGCATATCTTAATTCGTCAAAATAGTCTGCTAAATCATATCCTGCATTCCACAGCTTGACTATAACATCGGTATCATACGGATCTTCTCCAAATACAGATGATACCATTTTGTTACGCAGACTTACAGTACCTTCAGTTTCACTCAACTCAATGCCACTTGCAACTAGGTTTAACAGACAGTTTCGTGTGTCTTTATCAGAGACCAGTTCGTCAATTATTGCGTCACGTTGGTCTGCATTACTGCGTTCTATATAGTCTGTTAGTGTATTGACTATAACTTGATTAACTCCATCTTTCGCAAGGATGCTAACAACCTTGTTTATAACATTTATGTTGTATGAATCGTGCTTTTGGTCAAAGCCTTCAATTCTAGCAAATTTACCTCGGTACTCAAAGGCTTTTAAAAGAGTTTGCGAATCGGGTGAAATTCGCTTGACATCAATTGCACTCCAGCCTCTACGACCAGATTTTGGAGTAAAAATGACCCACTCGTTATCTCTTGGATAAGAATCAGATTTCCATTCACTTCCCGTCAGATAGAAGTCAATAATCCTATTAGGTTCAGTTTCGTTACAGCTAACACCATAGTTGTTTGCCAGTATAAAACCAAATTTTTTTTTGTGTCAAAGAACTTAACAAAGCCAATAATAGGCTCATATGCGTTTGAAACTGTTTTCTTTTTTGCAGTTATCGTACTTGTTGGCTGAGATGTAACTTTTTGAACTATTACACTCAGACAATGGCTTGGCAGGTTGATATCCATAACCACACATGAAACCTTACAACCTTCAGTCAGTTTGAACTCTTTGGTCAGTTTATACTCTGCACTTATGTCGAAGCCTACATCTATATGTGCAAGTTTTTTATTAATATTTACTACGGTACCTTCAACTACCATGCCTACAGGAAACTTGTCTGCATTCTCCACCAACGGATCCGTTAAAAGTTGTTTTCTGCTTAACTGGATTTTATTGCTCTTGAATTCAAGGATTACAACATCTAACACATCGCCCTCTTTAATCAGTTTTGTTGCATCATTATGAAATCCCCAAGCCAGTTCATCCAATTTGATAAAGCCTATATGTCCATCAAACTGAACGTATACACCATAGTTCAATACCTTAGACGCTTTGGCTTTAAACATCTTACCTTTATTAGCTTCTGCATAATTTTGGTCTAGGAACTTCTCAAAAGTAAAGGCATTACTCTCTTCGTATGGTGAAACAGAAGAGTTGACCGAACTCTTTGAAGGTTCCAGCCGACTAAGGTCAAAATCGTCAATCACATACTCGGGGTCTTTCGGAAAAAAAAGGCCCTTGCGTGATGCATAGATAAGAATGTCATCAATTGAGGCATTCTTTTGGTTTGCGTATTGTTGAAGAGTTATCGTAGCCATAAATATTTATTCTATCGGTACACTATTTTATTTTCTTCTGTCATTTGTGTACTTTCTTCGTTGTATTTCATTTCTATGAGGTCTTGAACTTCAACTTTAAGGATTCGTGAAATCTCCACTAACTGAGCCAAGGAGGGTTGGAGTTTATTGGATCTCCATCGTGATATGGTGATTTCCGACATACCCATTTGTTCTGCTAGCCATTTATTAGTAAGCATCTTGTCTACCATGACAACACGCAATCTATTCAGACATCATGTTTTTCCCATATTGATTTAATTGATGTATTATGATTCAAAATTACTATTTTTACTCAAACAATCATCATATTCTGATAATAAATTAAATAAGCAACTTTTGTTATTCGTAGTATAACAATACGGAAGCAATGCCAGATTGGAGGCACTATTTCTCTCAAAGACAATGCTATTACGGATACAAACTACACGCTGTCTGCGGAATATGCAGCGCAATCCATGACTTCGACAAGCGTACACGACCTCCATTTCCTCAAGGACGCAAGCTCGGAATACCAAGCCTGCATGATGCCCGGCGATAAAGGTTATCTGTTTACCTCTGATTATTCTCTAAACTGTCTCACAATTCACCGATTGTAAAGATAGTAATGCAAATTATATCTCGGTATAATTAATATACTACACAACTACGTAATTTCTTCACTTTTTGTACCTTGTAGAAAATATTGAAAAAGCTTGGGAAATATACCATTTTTTCATACATTTGTATAGAGCCAAAGGCTTTCGAAAATTGCGAAACATTTTTAATACTTTGATTATCATATTTTTAAATACTACAATATTATATCTTACGTGTATCTGAGTTTTTCAAACAAGTTTTGAACTTATTGAAGACCAATGTTTGTCGAGATTTTCTAAATAACTGCATCGGAAATAATTGAACAATGGTTCAAGTTGACAGGTGGCGAACCCGTGCCGGGCGAGCGCAACGACAAGCTCCACCGCCTGGCCTCGCACCTGCGCTATATCGCGGACAACGACGAGGCGTTGCTCCTGCAAGTGATGCCCCGCTACGGCCTTTCGGAGGAGGAGATGAAGGGACTGATACACTCCGCCTGCTCGGCCAAGTGGTATTCGATGCCGAAGATGATGCGGGAAGCGATTGAAAATGAAGAACGAAAAATGAAGAATGAAGAATTGCCTGCGGAGGATGAAAATTCTTCATTCGGAGGCGAAGCCGACATTCTTCATTCTTCATTACCCAAGCGCCTTCCCGCCCTGATAAAGCTTCTCGTGAGCCGCACGCCCGATGTTTATAAACCAGCCGTGGCACATGCCGTCTTTCCCGCGCTAGGTGCGCACCTGCATCGCGTAAGGTTTAAATACATCGACAACGTGGAGCACGAAGCCACCTTGATGAACGTGCTGATGGCCGGCACGGGCGCAGGAAAAGATTGTATCTCCGAACCCATCAACCGCATCATGGTCGACATCCGCCGACGTGACGAGGACAACCTCCGACGTGAGCGGGAGTGGAAAAACGAGGTGACCTCGAAGGGCGCGAACAAGGACAAGCGACAAAGGCCCGAAGGCTTGATTATCCAGGAGATTGACGCGGACATGACCAACCCTGCCTTCGTGATGCGCATGGCCGAGGCGGACGGACATTTTCTTTATACGAAGCTGAACGAAATCGACCAGTTCGACGCCCTTCGTGGAAGCGGACGGGGCGGCCAGCAATTCCAAATCATGTGCCTCGCCTTCGACCCCGGCAACCGCTACGGACAGACGCGTGTGGGAGCGCAAAGCGTGACGGAGAAGGTGACCATCCGCTTCAATTGGAACGCCTCGACCACCATCCAGAAAGGGCGGCGGTACTTCTCAAAAGTTTTGACAGATGGACCCATCTCGCGCATCAACTTCTGCACCATCCCCGAGCGCGAAATCGGCGCGGACATGCCCGTCTATGGCACGTATGACGCCGCCTTCGACGAGGAGCTTCGCCCCTACATCGAGAACCTCGTCAAGGCGCAGGGCTTGATAGATTGCCCGCAGGCCTATAGGCTCGCGCAGAAGCTCAAGGAAGAGTGTGCCGACTTCGCCCGCCTCTCGCAGAGCCGTGTGTACGAAAACCTTTCGTTTCGTGCCAACGTCATCGCTTACCTGAAGGCGTGCGTGCTCTACGTGGCGAACGGTTGCCGTTGGGACAAGACCTTCGAGGACTTCATCCGCTGGTCGCTCCAGTACGACCTGGCTTGCAAGATGGAGTTCTTCGGCGATGCCATCGAGGCCGCCATGAACATGCCCGCACCCGACCCTCACAAGCCCGGACGTCGCAACTTGCTGACCCTCCTGCCCGACGACTTCAGCTTCGACCAGGCCGTGCGCGTGCGTCAGGAAGCGGGGCTCGACGCCAAAGGCACCAGCCACATGCTGAGCCAATGGAAGTTGCGCGGATACATCACAATTATCACAAATCACAATTACCGAAAACTAAAATACAGAAGCGATGGAATTGACCTTGACACGAACCGAAAAGACTAAAGACTACACCATGGGCCGCCTCGAGATAGACGGCGAACACTTTTGCGACACGCTGGAGCCTACGTGGCGCGACTTGGGCCCAGGCAGGCCCGGCCACAAGATAGCAGGCCGCACGGCCATCCCCGACGGACGCTACCCCGTGGTGGTCACTTGGAGCCCCAAGTTTAAAAAATGGCTCCCCCTGCTGCTCCACGTGCCCCAGTTCGAGGGCATCCGCATCCATGCCGGCAACACGCCCGACGACACGGAGGGATGCATCCTCGTGGGCCTGCGCGTGAAGCCCGGCAAGGTGCTCGACTCGCGCCTCTGGGAACATCGCCTCGTGCGCCGACTGGCCTCCCGCCCGCTGGGCGAAGGGGTGTGGATCAGCGTCGGCTGAGGGCGTACGCTTCAAGTGCACACACTCAAAATTTTCCGTACCAACATGACAAAAGATGAAATTAAACTTATAACTTTGAAGAAGCTAACGGGGGGAATGCATCGCATCCCTCCGTAGCAGAAAACCAATGGAGAACTCGAGAAAATGAGAAAAGAACGCTTACATTCCTGCCCCGAACTGATAGACTACATCAACGAAATAGGCTTCCTGCCCCTGCTCAGCATGGGCGTCGAAGGCTGGTCGGCCGAAGAAGTGACGGACGAAGATTGCCAATACACCCGCCTGCCCGACGGCGGATGGGAATGGCCCCTCTGGACGTGGAAGGGCGCCATCCTTCAGGAGAGCGGATGCGCCTACGGCAAGTTCTTCCAAAACAAGGCGGCCTTCATCAGCCGCGAGTGGTGGCCGGACTTTTGCAACTATCGCCGGAGCGTCTGCCCCCGCCCCGAAGAAGGAAGCATCGAAGAAAGCATCCTCGACATCCTGCGAACCGAAGGGAGCCTCATCACCCGCGACCTGCGGGCGGCCTGTGGCTTCACAGGGCCGAAGATGCGGAGCCGCTTCGACGCCTACCTCACCCGCTTGGAGATGGGCGGCTATATCGTGACGGAAGATTTCGTCTATCCACACGACCGTCACGGACGGGAATATGGCTGGGGATGGTCTCTGCTCACTACGCCCGAAGCGCTCTTCGGACGCGAGGCTTGCCACCCCGACCGCACGCCACAAAAATCGCGCGAGAGAATGCTCGACCATTTCAAAAAGATTTTGCCGAACATCCCCTCGCAAAAGCAAGACCTCCTGCTCAGATAATCCAAGCAAAACAGGCCTTCTGTATCTGTCCTATCTCCGCCGACGGCGTCAGAACTCGCTCGTAAAGTGGAACTTGATGTGCTTGAAGTCCATCTGCGCCATCTGGAGCACGTAGCCCGAGTCGGCCAGGAAGACATCGCGCCCCTCGCGGTCTTTGGCCATGTACTGGTACTTGCGCTTCTTGAAGGCTTCGAGCTCGGCAGGGTCGTCGCTCTCGATCCAGCAGGCCTTGTAGAGGCTCACGGGCTCCCAGCGACACTTGGCGTTGTACTCGTTCTCCAGGCGGTACTGGATGACCTCGAACTGGAGCTGGCCCACGGTGCCGATAATCTTGCGCCCGTTGAACTGGTTGACGAAGAGCTGGGCCACACCTTCGTCCATCAGCTGGTCGATACCCTTGGCCAGCTGCTTCTGCTTCATGGGGTCGGCGTTCTCGATGTACTTGAACATCTCCGGCGAGAAGCTGGGCAGGCCGCGGAAGTGGAGCTTTTCGCCCTCGGTCAGCGTGTCGCCTATCTTGAAGGTGCCGTTGTCCGGCAAGCCGATGATGTCGCCCGCCCAGGCCTCGTCGACGGTGGTCTTGCGCTGGGCCATGAACTGGGTGGGGCTGGAGAAGCGCATCACCTTGTCGTGGCGCACGTGGTAGTAGGGCGTGTTGCGCGAGAACTTGCCCGAACATACCTTGCAGAAGGCGATGCAGGAGCGGTGGTTGGGGTCGATGTTGGCCGTAATCTTGAAGATGAAGCCGGTGAACTTGGGCTCGTCGGGTTGTACGTCGCGTTCCTCGGCCTTGACGGGACGGGGGCTGGGAGCTATCTCGACGAAGCAATTCAGAAGCTCCTCGACACCGAAGTTGTTCAGCGCCGAACCGAAGAACACGGGAGCCACCTCGGCCTTGAGGTAGTCGTCGACATTGAACTCGGGATAGACGCCCTCGATGAGTTCCAACTCGCTACGCAAGCGATCGGCCAGGTCGGTACCGATACGCTGGTCCAACTCCTCGGTGTGGATGTCTACGGCCACCTTCTCCGTCACCACCTGTTTGGAGGGTTGGAAGAGGTTGAGGTTCTGCTCGTAGATGTTGTAGACGCCCTTGAAGCGGACGCCGCTCTCGATGGGCCACGTCAGGGGACGCACGTGGATGTGGAGCTCTTCCTCGAGCTCGTCCAGCAGGTCGAAGGGGTCCTTGGCCTCGCGGTCCATCTTGTTGACGAAGATGATGACGGGGGTGTTCCTCATGCGGCACACTTCCATGAGCTTGCGCGTCTGCGTCTCCACACCCTTGGCGCCGTCCACCACGATGATGACGCTATCGACGGCGGTCAGCGTGCGGTAGGTGTCTTCGGCAAAGTCCTGGTGACCGGGGGTATCAAGGATGTTGACCTTGTAGTCCTTATAGTCGAACTCCATGACCGAGGTGGTGACGGAGATACCGCGCTGCTTCTCGATGTCCATCCAGTCGGACGTGGCGGTTTTCTTGATTTTGTTGCTCTTGACGGCGCCGGCCACCTGTATCTGTCCGCCGAAGAGCAGGAGCTTCTCGGTGAGCGAGGTCTTACCGGCATCGGGGTGCGCGATGATCGCAAACGTTCGTCTTCTTTCGATTTCCTGATTTGTTGCCATATATTTTCTTTTTCAGGTATGGATTACACTTTTCAATTTTCAACTTTCAATTTTCAATTTCTCCAAGCACTCGGCCAGCGATGCCTCCCAATGAGGGATGTCGATGCCATAGGTTTGCTTGATGCGCGTCTTGTCGAGCACGGAGTAGTGCGGACGGGGTGCCTTGGCCGGATATTCGTCCGTGTGCAAGGGGCTGACGCGACACGTGGTGATGCCCGCCAGACGATGAATGGCCATAGTGAAGTCGTACCACGAGCAGACGCCTTCATCGCTGAAGTGATAGATGCCGGGCACAATGCCCTGCTCGATGGCGGCAAAGATGGCCTGTGCCAGGTCGGCCGCATAGGTAGGCGTACCTATCTGGTCGAACACCACGCCCAGCGACTCGCGCTCGCGCCCCAAGCGGAGCATGGTCTTCACGAAGTTGTTGCCAAAAGTAGAGTAGAGCCAGGCGGTTCGCACAATCATGGCACGGCTACACTTCTGCATCACAACCTCTTCGCCCGCCAGCTTGGTGCGGCCATAGACGGAGTTGGGACAGGGCGTATCGTCCTCGCGATAGGGCACGTGGGCCGTGCCGTCGAACACGTAGTCGGTAGACACCTGAATGAGGGCGGCCCCCATGGCTTCGGCGGCTTCGGCCAGATAGCCGGGTGCCAGGTGGTTCAGACGATCGCAAAGCTCAGGATTGTCCTCGGCCTTGTCCACGGCCGTGTAGGCGGCGCAATTCACGACCACATCCACCCGACGGTCGGCGATGAAGGCACGCACGGCGTCGGCATCGCAAATGTCCAACTCCTGCACGTCGGTAAAGAAATAAGTGTGTTGCGGATGGGCGGCGGAAAGCACGCGCATCTCGTTGCCAAGTTGACCGTTGGCGCCGGTTATCAGAATGTTCATATCAGTCGTCCAATTTGAGTTCTCCCTTTTTGTCCTTATCGTAATAGTTGGCCAGCATCGAGACGAAAGCACTCACGGCCTCCATCGCCTTGGCCGTCCCCTCGCTGATCTCCTTCTTCTGCAAACGCAGGAGCAAGACGCCATAGAGGGCTTCGAAGCAGGTCTCCAGCTCGGGCTCGTCCTTGTGACCATTGCGTTGGCGAAGCTCTACGATGAAAGGTAGCGCCTTGAAATAGGCCGCGTTGTAGAAAGGATACTTCGTGGAGGCCAGCAGGGCGCCGTGTAGCTCGGTGAGGTTCTGAATGACGTTACGGTTGATCTGAAGATGTCCCTTCTCCACCACCCCCTCGGCGCGCATCATGTCGCACAGGTTGGCATACCATTCTTCGAGTGCCGGACGTTGGTCTTCAGGATAACGATCGATGACCTGCTCGCGCAGGCGGTCGATGTCGCACCCGTTGGCACGTATCAGGTCTTCCACCTGCCACATGTATATCAAATATTCGGCAATGTTCTGTTCTTTTAGTTTTTTAGCGATTATCATTTCTGTTGACAACTAATACAAGGATTCTCCCATCAAAGTGAACACCAGGCCCAGTATCGACACGATGGCCACAATGCTACCAATCACACGATTCAATATCCAAATGCCGCGCAGGTTGAAGCGAGCGCGCACTTTGTTGACAAAATAAGTGATGCCGAACCACCACGAAAGGGCTCCCAAAGCAATGGCCAGATAGCCCGTGACGGCCTCGAACAGGAGTACGCCCGGACTAATGAACGCAAAGCGGGCGAAAAGTCCGACAAAAAGCAGAATGATAAGCGGGTTGGAAAGCGTAACAAAAAACGCCGTAATGAAATTATGCAAATACGTACCTTTACTGGTAGATACAGGGCGAAGTGAATGCACAGGATTGCTTCGGAAAGTATAGATACCAAAAGCCAGAAGCAAGACACTACCGAAGAGCTGAAGGTAAAAAATGTTCTTATTGACATAATCGAACACAAAGCTCATGCCATAGCCCGTCAGGAGGGCATAAAAGATATCGCTCATCGCGGCACCAATGCCCGTGACGAAACCATACCAACGGCCCTTATTCAACGTACGCTGGATGCATAATACACCCACAGGGCCCAGCGGCGCCGACACAATGACGCCGATAATAAAGCCCTTCCACAAGATATTGAATATGGTCTCCAACTGAATCATGGGTGCAAAGATAGTGCAAAGCGAGGGAAGTACAAAAGCGAAAACAGAGTTTTTGAGTTTTTGACTTTTTACGTCCGAGGTTCACCCTTCTTCCATTTTCCACACTTTTTTATCAACCCAACTTTCCGATCACCGCCACCTTGATAACTCCATCCAGCCGATTCTCGAACACGTGATAAGCCTTTTCAATCTCCGAAAGAGGGAAACGGTGAGTTATAAGCGGCGTAGTATCAATCTGGCCTTCGGCAATCAGACGAAGAATCTCTTCACAATCGCATCCATCCACACCGCCCGTCTTAAACGTAAGGTTCTTGCCATACATGTCGGGCAAGGGAAGAACTTGTGGACGGTCATAGAGGGCCACTACGGTAACAATCGCGTTCGGACGAGCACACTCCCATGCCAGTCGGAAGGTGTCATCGGCACCTGCCACTTCAATAACCACATCTGCCCCGCCATGTGCGCTATTCGTCTGAACATACGTCTTACACTCTTCAGGAGAAACGACCTGAACCTCAGGATAATGCACACGCAGGAAGCGAGCTCGCTCAGCCGACTTTTCGCATACAATAATACGTTGAGGATGCTTCAGACGAGCACAAAGCAAGGTACAAATGCCCGTAGGACCTGCGCCTATGATAAGTACCGTATCTTCTGGCTTTATTTCCGAAATGCGCGCCGCCCAAAAGCCCGTAGCCAAAATGTCGCCCACGAACAAGGCCTGCTCATCGGTCACCCCCTCAGGAATACGATTCAACCCCTGATCGGCATGGGGCACACGGACATATTCAGCCTGCCCCCCATCGATACGACAACCCAATGCCCATCCTCCATCAGGGTCTTCACAATTGTTCACATAGCCATGCTGGCAAAAAAAGCATTCGCCACAGAAGGTTTCGACATTGACCGTCACCCGATCGCCAGGCTTAACGCTATGCACATCCGTCCCTACCTGCTCGACTATTCCTACCATCTCATGCCCGACGGTAATGCCTGGCACGGCACGAGGCACACTTCCATGTTTGATATGCAAATCGCTGGTACAGATGCTCCCAAGCGTGACGCGCACCAAGGCGTCATGCGAATCTTTCAGCGTGGGTATTGGTTTCTCTAGCAAGGCAAATCGTCCACGCTCCACGTACGTATATGCTAACATTTTATTTCAATTTTCAGGTTCTTCATTCTTTCCATTTTCTTCCTCCACGACTTCTATCAGGAAACTAACGGGGCGAAAGCCGTCGTTACACGAAATCATGGCCGAACGCTTGTTCTTCATCCATCCATCATACAGATCTGTTGCCCCATATGCCAAAGCCATTACAAAAGGCGACATGCTTTGCCAAGCGCTCTCACAAAGCCCTTTCGGCTTTTCCCAACCATTGGCTATGAAGACTTGTCCTTCTTCCACATCGCAGGCATGCTCCAGCGGGTTCTCATAACGCTCCATCAAATCCTTGTAACAAGCTTTACGCATGACGGTGATTTTAATCTTCCTCATATCCGTATTCTCCCAATCCAACAATCAATCTTTATATCTCAATTCCCAAAAGGCAACCGCCGAAGCGGCCGCTACATTGAGCGAATCCACTCCATGTGCCATCGGTATGCGTACCACGTAGTCTGCTTCGGCAATCGTTTCCATCGGCAAGCCATCCCCTTCGGTCCCCATGACGATAGCCAATCGCGACTCGGCCTTCAAGGCAGGATAATCCAACGGCACCGACTGATCCGTCAAGGCCATGGCCGCCGTACGAAAACCCATACGGCTCAATTCTTCGAGCGAACCATCCAACCAAGTCCAAGGCACAAGAAACACTGATCCCATCGACACGCGTACAGCCCTACGATTCAAAGGATCACAAGAATTGCGCGTCAATAATACCCCATCAATACCCAAGGCTGCCGCCGAACGAAAAATAGCGCCGATGTTAGTCGTATCCACTACTCCATTTATGACCACCACACGATGTGCATGCCTGCACACATCCTCCACACTTCGAGGAACAGGACGCCGCATGGCACAAAGTACACCACGCGTCAAGGTATAGCCCGTCAATTCGGCCAACAAATCGCGTTCACCTGTATAAATAGGAATCTCTGAACAACGGGTAACGATATCAGCCGCATCTCCCGTTATATGCTTCCGTTCACACAAAAGCGCCAACGGTTCATAACCCGCATCCAAAGCAACACGAATCACTTTGGGACTTTCAGCTATAAAGATACCCTTGTCTGGTTCCAAGCGATTGCGCAACTGGGCTTCGGTCAAAGCGCCAAATATTTCGACACCAGGATGCCGAAGAGAAGAAATTTCAATAATAGGCATACTATTCTACTATATTACCAAACAAAGATACACAATATATCCTAAACAAACACCCATTATAAAGAAAAAGGCGCAATCCTTTCATAAACCTCTATAAACGCAAAAGGGATGCACCTTGTAAAGGTACATCCCTCTTTACTTATGATTCAAAATCAGTTATCAAAGTTATTTAACCTCCTCAAAATCAGCATCCTGAACATTATCGCCCTGTTTGCTATTATTCTGAGTATTTCCTTGTCCAGCGTTAGCACCACCTTGGAAACCGGCATCTTGTTGTGCACCACCTTGAGCACCTGTTTGTGCATACATCTCAGCGCTGGCAGCCTGGAAAGCCGTATTCAGTTCGGCCATAGCGCTATCGATAGCAGCCAAGTCTTGTGCCTTGTGAGCATCTTTCAGCTTCTGGAGAGCAGCCTCGATCGGAGCCTTCTTGTCGGCAGGAAGCTTGTCACCCAGTTCCTTCAATTGATTTTCAGTCGTGAAAATCATGGAGTCGGCCTGGTTCAGCTTGTCGATACGTTCCTTTTCCTTCTTGTCGGCTTCAGCATTGGCTTCGGCTTCAGCCTTCATACGTTCGATTTCTTCCTTGCTCAAGCCGCTGGAAGCTTCGATACGGATAGCCTGTTCCTTGCCTGTAGCCTTATCCTTGGCAGATACCTTCAAGATACCGTTGGCATCGATATCGAAAGTTACCTCGATCTGAGGAACACCACGACGGGCAGGAGCGATACCTGTCAGGTTGAACTGACCGATAGACTTGTTCTGAGCTGCCATAGGACGCTCACCCTGCAATACGTGGATGGTCACTTCCGTCTGGTTATCGGCGGCGGTAGAGAAGGTTTCGCTCTTCTTGCAAGGGATAGTCGTGTTGGCTTCGATCAGCTTCGTCATTACGCCACCCAAGGTTTCGATACCCAAGGTCAACGGAGTAACGTCGAGCAATACGATGTCGCCCACACCAGCCTCTTTGTTCAATACGGCACCTTGTACGGCTGCACCTACGGCTACAACCTCATCGGGGTTCACACCCTTGGAAGGAACTTTACCGAAGAAGTCTTCTACCAGTTTCTGAACGGCCGGTATACGTGAAGAACCACCTACGAGGATGACTTCATCGATATCTGAGTTGCTCAAGCCAGCATCGCTCATAGCCTTCTTACAGGGCTCCAAGCAAGCCTGAATCAAACCATGTGCCAGAGCTTCGAACTTAGCACGAGTCAATGTCTTAACCAAGTGCTTGGGCACACCACCTACCGGCATGATGTACGGCAGGTTGATTTCGGTAGAAGTAGAAGAAGACAACTCGATCTTAGCCTTCTCGGCTGCTTCCTTCAGACGTTGCATAGCCATCGGGTCTTGAGTCAGGTCGGCACCTTCGTCGTTCTTGAATTCCTGTACCAGCCAGTCGATGATTACCTGGTCGAAGTCATCACCACCCAGGTGAGTATCACCGTTGGTTGACAATACTTCGAACACACCGCCACCGAATTCCAAGATAGAGATATCGAACGTACCACCACCAAGGTCGAATACGGCGATCTTCATATCCTTGTTAGCCTTGTCTACACCATAAGCCAATGCGGCAGCCGTCGGCTCGTTTACGATACGTTTTACGTCCAGACCGGCAATCTGACCAGCTTCTTTCGTAGCCTGACGTTGAGAGTCGGAGAAGTATGCCGGAACGGTAATAACGGCTTCTGTAACCTCTTGTCCCAGGTAGTCTTCGGCAGTCTTCTTCATCTTCTGAAGAATCATAGCTGAGATTTCCTGCGGAGTATAGTGACGTCCGTCGATGTCGACGCGCGGCATGTTATTATCGTTCACTACCGGATAGGGTACACGAGAGATTTCTTTCTGTACCTGCGACCAGTTTTCACCCATGAAACGCTTGATAGAATAGATTGTACGCTTCGGGTTCGTGATGGCCTGACGTTTAGCGGGGTCACCTACCTTACGTTCACCACCGTCTACAAATGCCACTACAGAAGGAGTTGTACGCTTGCCTTCGCTGTTGGCGATTACTACAGGTTCGTTGCCTTCGAATACAGCAACACAAGAGTTTGTAGTTCCTAAGTCAATACCAATAATTTTTCCCATGATCGTTATTATTTTATTTGTTATTATTCAGTTTATTTCTGTCCGCCTCGTCGGCAGACGCTTCTAAAAGGACAAACGCCGTGCCAAATGCCAAACGACCTTCTTTTAATGGCAAAACGCTGACAAGCTCTGCCACTTTGGCAGAAATCCACCTCATAAACTGACGAAAAAGACAACGACACAGCCCCATCTTCCTCCAAGACTGACAAACGATACCTGCCACCTTGCATCCAGTTCTTCAAAGGAAAGCATCGTTTTCCTCGAAAGAAAACGGCCGTTTCCGCCAAGGAAAGCAATGCTTTCTTCAAACCGAAAAAGAAAGCCACCTTCGGGCGGATTCCATATCCTACCCAAAGGCGGCACCTATAAATATAATCCGTATCAGGTTACTCCTTCACCAATACCAATATCAGTTCGCCGGCGGCATTATAGAAACCGATGCCACCCTCGGCCAGACGTGCAAAAGTTTTCACTTCGGACAAAGCCTTCGTGACACGTCCTTCGACCTCCATGTCGGGACATGCCATCATCGTACTGATCAGGTTGGGGAAAGAAATGGCCGACGCGTTGTTCTCATCGGTCACAAAAGCACCGTTGATGACGTTGCAACCCGCATTGCCATGCACTTTCTTCTCAGCGACGTTCAGCTCCAGGAAAGGTTGCTTCTCCATACCGTCGGGGATGGCTTCACCTCCAGCTTGTGTGATTTTCCAGCGACCTCCCAAATCGGTAACCGAAACATCTGGCTTTCTTGGCTTCAATACCAGAATGGGGCGTTTCAACGATTTGCCGCACAAGGCAAGTTGTCCATCAGCAAGCTTTGTATACTTTTTTACTTGTGACAAAGCCGAAAGTACGTTCTTTTCCAACGTCATGTCGGGACACATCATGCGGGTGCTTCCCACTTGTCCAAGCGCCAGCTCGCCAGGTTTGGCATTGGTATCAAAACTTCCCATCAGACGATTGCAACCGCTATTGCCATAGACGCGCCCTGTATTTGTCTCAAAGGCTACATAAGGAAAGCTTTGGCCAGGTGCTGGCACAACGGCCGTTCCGTTGATTTCGATGATGTTCCATTCACCTCCAAGGTCGGAAACCTGCGCAAGATTCTTTGTCGAAGCGCACGATGACATGGCCGCCACAACGGCCACCATACTTAGATAAACACAAATTTTCTTCATTGTCCTGTAGTTTAAGTTAAATTATCAACCGCAAATATAGAACAAAATAACAGCTCTGCCAACATTTTGTTCGGCAATCACATCCAAAAAGCCAAAGTATTTGACACTATTATAATGTATATCTAAGAATTAAACAGTATATTTGCTGACGAAAAAACTGAAAAGAACAACTTGAATATTTATCAATCACATTATTAATAAGAAACAAAATGGGTAAAGTTCTAATTATCGGTGCAGGCGGTGTAGGAACCGTCGTTGCACACAAAGTAGCTCAGAATCCGGACGTGTTCACCGAAATCATGATTGCCAGCCGCACGAAGTCGAAATGCGACGCCGTCGTGAAAGCCATCGGTAATCCCAATATCAAAACCGCTCAGGTAGATGCAGACAATGTGGACGAACTGGTTGCGCTCTTCAATAGCTTCAAGCCCGAAATCGTCATCAACGTTGCCCTGCCCTATCAGGACCTGACTATCATGGAAGCCTGTCTGAAAACGGGTGTCAACTATCTGGACACGGCCAACTACGAGCCCAAGGACGTGGCCCACTTCGAATACAGCTGGCAATGGGCCTACAAGCAGCGCTTCGAGGAAGCAGGCCTGACCGCCATCCTCGGTTGCGGCTTCGACCCGGGCGTGAGCGGTGTCTATACGGCCTATGCCGCCAAGCATCATTTCGACGAAATCCAGTACCTGGATATCGTGGATTGCAATGCCGGCAACCACCACAAGGCTTTCGCCACCAACTTCAATCCTGAAATCAACATTCGTGAGATAACCCAAAACGGTCGTTATTACGAAAACGGCCAGTGGGTGACCACCAAACCGCTGGAAATCCACAAGGACCTGACTTATCCGAACATCGGCCCGCGCGACTCCTACCTGCTCTACCACGAAGAGCTGGAGTCTCTGGTGAAGAATTTCCCCACCATCAAGCGTGCCCGCTTCTGGATGACCTTCGGTCAGGAATACCTGACTCACCTGCGCGTCATTCAAAACATCGGCATGGCCCGCATCGACGAAGTGGATTACAACGGTGTAAAAATCGTCCCCTTGCAATTCCTGAAGGCCGTACTCCCCAACCCGCAAGACTTGGGCGAGAACTACGAAGGCGAGACTTCCATCGGTTGCCGCATCCGCGGATTGAAGGATGGCAAGGAACGCACTTATTATGTGTACAATAATTGTAGCCACCAGGCCGCCTACAAGGAAACAGGTATGCAGGGTGTCAGCTATACCACGGGCGTACCAGCCATGATTGGCGCCATGATGTTCCTCAAAGGCATTTGGAAGAAGCCGGGCGTATGGAACGTCGAAGAATTCGATCCCGATCCATTCATGGAGCAGCTCAACAAGCAAGGCCTGCCTTGGCACGAAGTAATTGATGGCGACCTCGAACTTTAATCACTAACCACCAATTAACATGAATGTAGGAGACAAAGCCCCCGAGATATTGGGCATCAACGAGAAAGGCGAAGAAATCCGCCTGAGCAATTATAAAGGAAAGAAACTGGTGCTCTACTTCTACCCGAAGGACAGTACATCAGGTTGCACAGCTCAGGCCTGCAACCTGCGCGACAACTACGACGCCCTGCGCCAAGCCGGCTACGAAGTGGTAGGCGTCAGTGTAGATAGCGAAAAGTCGCACCAGAAATTCATCGAGAAGAACTCCCTCCCCTTCCCCCTGATTGCCGACACAGACAAGAAGCTGGTCGAGCAATTTGGTGTATGGGGCGAGAAGAGCATGTATGGACGCAAGTACATGGGCACCTTCCGCACGACCTTCATCATTAACGAAGAAGGCATTGTGGAGCGCATCATCGGTCCGAAGGAAGTCAAGACCAAAGACCATGCGGCACAAATACTTTAATTACCATTTATTCAACAAACAAGTATGGCAAAAAAAGACGAACTGAATTTTGAGAACGAAGGCGCCGTAATGCCCAATAGCGAAAAGCTGAAAGCCTTGCAGGCCGCCATGGACAAGATAGAAAAAAGCTTCGGCAAAGGCTCCATCATGAAGATGGGCGACGACAGCATCGAACAAGTCGAAGTCATTCCCACTGGCTCCATCGGACTAAACGTAGCTTTGGGTGTAGGTGGTTATCCCCGCGGACGTATCATCGAAATCTATGGCCCTGAATCCTCTGGTAAAACCACATTGGCCATTCATGCCATCGCCGAAGCACAGAAAGCTGGAGGTATCGCCGCTTTCATCGATGCCGAACACGCTTTCGACCGCTTCTATGCAGCCAAGCTGGGCGTTGACGTGGACAACCTCCTCATCTCCCAACCCGACAACGGCGAACAGGCCCTGGAGATTGCAGAACAGCTCATCCGCTCCTCAGCTATCGATATCATCGTTGTTGACTCTGTAGCTGCCCTTACGCCAAAGGCCGAAATCGAAGGCGACATGGGCGACAACAAGGTAGGCCTCCAAGCACGCCTGATGTCACAAGCCTTGCGCAAATTGACATCTGCCGTCAGCAAGACCCGCACCTGCTGCATCTTCATCAACCAATTGCGCGAGAAGATTGGTGTCATGTTCGGCAATCCCGAAACAACTACCGGTGGTAATGCCTTGAAGTTCTACGCATCCGTCCGCCTCGACATCCGTGGTGGTCAGGCAATTAAGAACGGCGAGGACGTTATCGGCAAACAGACCAAAGTGAAAGTTGTCAAGAACAAGGTAGCTCCTCCCTTCCGTCGTGCTGAGTTCGACATCATGTTCGGCGAAGGCATCTCTCGCGCAGGCGAAATCATCGACCTGGGTACCGAACTGGGTATCATCAAGAAGAGCGGCTCTTGGTTCAGCTACAATGACACCAAACTGGCTCAAGGCCGCGATGCCGCTAAGCAAGTCATTCTGGATAATCCCGAATTGGCCGAAGAACTGGAAGGACTGATATTCGAAGAACTGAAGAAAGAAAAATAAAACTTCGAACCTAAACTCATAGAGGGGATAGCCACATGGCTCCCCTCTATTATTCATTATCTTAGTAGCACCTCCATAAGCATATGAGCGATTTCCGCCTGAAAGTATTCCATTCCGTAGCTCAAAACTTGAGCTTTACCAAGGCTTCTCAAGAGCTATTTATCAGCCAACCGGCCATCACCAAACATATACAGGAACTGGAAAGCACCTACCAAACTCGCCTATTCGATCGACAAGGCGGAAAAATATCCCTGACCGAATCAGGGCAACTGCTCTTAGAACATTGCGAACGCATTCTAGACGAATACCGCAAATTGGAATACGAAATGCACCTGCTTCATAATCAATATACAGGCAAATTGAGGTTAGGTGCCAGTACAACCATTGCCCAATACGTACTTCCACCTATGCTAGGCACTTTTATTAGCAAATTTCCACAAGTAGAATTATCACTACTCAATGGAAATACACGCGAAATGGAAACAGCCTTGCAAGATCATCGTATAGACTTGGCACTAGTCGAAGGAGTGACACGTCTACCCAATTTGCGTTACACTCCCTTTCTGGAAGACGAACTGGTCGTCGTCGTACGTACGGGTAGCCGCCTACCGATAGCTGAAGAAATAACTCCCGAACAACTGGCCACCTTCCCACTGGTGCTGCGCGAACGCGGATCGGGTACCTTGGATGTCTTCGAACGGGCCATCCTAAGACATAACATTAAATTATCCTCCCTGCATGTACTCATGTACTTGGGAAGCACAGAAAGCATCAAACTATTTTTGGAACATACAGACTGTTTGGGTATCGTTTCCATCCGTTCCGTCAGCAGAGAATTGTATGCCGGCCGTTTGCGCGTAGTCGATGTCAAGGGGCTAGAAATGAAACGTGAATTCAATTTTGCCCAACTACAAGGGCAAGAAAGCGGACTTAGCCAAGTTTTCATGCAATTCACCCAACGATAACTATCCCTACCTCCCATACTTATTACTTTTGGTTATAACTGATAAAAATATAAGAATTGTAGCCTCCATAGGAAATGTGTACCTTTGCGTCCGAAAAGAAAAAGTTAAACCAACAAAAAAAGAATTGTTATGTTCGAACGTGGAAACAGAGGCAACACCTTTCATGGTATCCTACTCATTGCCTTATTCTCCTTCTCAGCTTTTTACATCGCTGAAATTCCATTCGTAAAAAGTTTATCCTTCAGTCCGTTGATTGTAGGTATTATATTAGGTATGCTCTATGCTAACAGCCTTCGCAACCGTCTGCCTGAAACCTGGGTACCTGGCATCAAATTCTGTACCAAACAGATTCTTCGTGCCGGTATCGTGCTCTATGGCTTCCGTCTAACACTGACCGAAGTAGCAGCCGTAGGTCTACCTGCCATTGTAGTAGACAGCATCATCGTATGCGGCACCATTTTCTTGGGGGTATTCTTGGGCAAATTGATGAAAATAGATAAAGATACAGCCTTGATCACATCAACTGGTAGCGCCATCTGCGGTGCGGCAGCAGTATTGGGTGCTGAACCTGTCATCAAATGTGAAGGTCATAAGACAGCTATCGCTGTATCTACCGTAGTTATTTTTGGAACCATTGCCATGTTCCTCTACCCCATCATGTACCGTTCAGGGCTGCTGTCTAGTTTGTCCGACACCCAAGTAGCCATCTATACGGGAAGCACTCTGCATGAGGTAGCTCATGTAGCAGGCGCAGGCAATGCGATGGATCCTACCGATACGTTAGGCATTGCTGGTACAGCCACCATCACCAAAATGATCCGTGTCATGCTGCTGGCCCCCGTACTGGTCATCATGAGTTTTGCGCTTGCCGGACGAAAAAAATTATCAGCTGACGGCACAACAACTAAGAGCAAGATTACAATTCCTTGGTTTGCCTTTGGTTTCATCGGCATCATCTGCCTGAACTCTCTACTTCAGTACCTCTTCGATGCACCAACCGTCAAGGACATCCCTCTGAACGGAGCCATCGAATACATTGATACCTTCATGTTAACCATGGCCATGACAGCACTGGGCACAGATACAAGCATCGATAAGTTCAAACAGGCCGGAGCCAAACCTTTCGTACTAGCCTTTGGACTCTTCATCTGGCTATTACTGGGCGGCTACCTACTTGTAAAGTATTTGGTGCCACTGATGGCTTGATAAGCCCAACCTTGGTCATAAAAATGGGCCTACTCCTGTTCTAACAGAAGTAAGCCCATTTTTCTTTTTCTTAGAACAATCTCAATTCAATTCCTCCTCCCGAATTCCCAGTACATAAGCCAAAGAAGGAACCACCGGACACCACTGGCAAACTGATGGCAAAGTAAGCTCCTCCATGCGGAACCACACCACCTGCACTTCCTGCTCCTTCGCATTCTTTCTCCTTTCCCGAAGAATTTCACCCGACACCTCATTCATTTTTTCCTCGTCGATGGCCGTGGCAGGTACCAATAATGCTTGCTTTACGGAAACATTGTTCAATACAAGAGTCACCAGATCGTGATATAACGCCTCGGCCGTCGCCAGATTTTCAGTAGGAACTACCCCAAAAACATATTCAGCCAACCCTGTGCGACAAGCCTTGCCATCCAAGTCAGATAAAAGAGAAGGGGTACAGACACTCAATGCATCCCCATCCGTTCCTTGAACTAACAAAACCTGCACCTCCGCCGAAGAAAAATCACGGATACCCGCATCTAACAGCAGACAATCCAACCAGGCTACCAAATCAAACATAGGCAAAGGACGCCCTAGACGAGCAGACATCACTTCACGCACCATCTCGACCGTCTGGTTTAAAAACGACACGTCTATCAATATCACACGTTCCGAAAGTTTCAAATTCGCAGTTCTATTCATATTCTTAATTCATGTCAGTTATCACCTGTGAAATGTGCAAAGATAACACAAATAAAGGAGAAACAAGACATAAAGGCTGAATGAATGACATTTTGTCATACAAAATTACCAATCATAAGACATTCTGTCCATACGACACAAATGGCAAGAGTTTTGCAAATCAATCAATGTCAAACCTAACCAAGACTAAAGAAAGGAGAAACAATATGAACTTTAACAACTTTACCATCAAAGCGCAAGAAGCCGTACAGGAAGCTGTGAACCAGGTACAGCGCCGGGGACAGCAGGCCATCGAGCCGGTACACTTGTTGCAGGGAGTCATGAAAGTGGGCGAAAACGTCACCAACTTCATCTTCCAGAAGCTGGGCATGAACGCCCAGCAGATAGAGCTGGTTCTCGACAAGCAGATCGAATCGCTGCCCAAGGTTTCGGGTGGAGAACCCTACTTGAGCCGCGAGACCAACGAAGTGTTGCAGAAAGCCATGGACTACTCCAAGGAACTGAACGATGAGTTCGTTTCACTGGAACCCATCCTGCTGGCCCTGCTCACCGTCAGGAGCACTGCCTCGAGCATTCTGAAAGATGCTGGTATGAGCGAAAAAGAACTGCGTACAGCTATCAATGAACTGCGCCAGGGATCAAAGGTCACTTCACAATCGAGCGAAGATACCTATCAATCACTGGAAAAGTATGCCATCAACCTGATAGATGCCGCCCGAAACGGCAAGCTCGATCCAGTCATCGGCCGTGACGAAGAAATCCGTCGGGTTCTGCAGATATTGAGCCGTCGTACCAAAAACAATCCTATCCTGATCGGCGAACCAGGTACCGGTAAGACCGCCATCGTCGAAGGATTGGCACAGCGAATCCTTCGTGGTGATGTGCCGGAGAACCTGAAAAACAAACAATTGTATTCGCTCGACATGGGTGCCCTGGTAGCCGGAGCCAAATACAAAGGTGAGTTCGAGGAACGTCTGAAGGCCGTCATCAACGAGGTAAAACAGTCCGAAGGCAACATCATCCTCTTCATCGACGAAATCCATACCCTGGTAGGTGCCGGTAAGGGTGAAGGTGCCATGGATGCCGCAAACATCTTGAAACCAGCGCTGGCCCGTGGCGAAGTTCGAAGTATCGGTGCCACAACACTTGACGAATACCAGAAGTATTTCGAAAAGGATAAAGCACTAGAGCGTCGTTTCCAGACTGTCATGGTCAACGAACCCGATACGCTGAGCACCATCTCCATCCTGCGTGGATTGAAGGAACGTTACGAAAACCATCATCACGTTCGTATCAAGGACGATGCCATTATCGCTGCCGTGGAGCTGAGCAACCGGTACATCACCGACCGTTTCCTCCCCGACAAGGCCATCGACCTGATGGATGAGGCCGCAGCCAAGCTGCGTATGGAAGTAGACTCCGTACCCGAAGAACTGGACGAAATCTCACGTAAGATCAAGCAGCTAGAAATCGAACGCGAGGCTATTAAGCGCGAGGACGATAAAGCCAAACTGGAACAGATTGGTAAAGAACTGGCCGAACTCAAGGAACAGGAAAGCTCCTACAAAGCCAAGTGGCAGAGCGAAAAGACACTGATCAACAAGATACAGCAGAACAAGGTCGAGATAGAGAACCTGAAATTCGAAGCCGAGAAGGCCGAACGCGAAGGCGACTACGGCAAAGTAGCCGAAATCCGTTACGGCAAGCTACAGGCTCTGAACAAAGAAATCGAAGAGACCCAGCAAAAGCTGCATCAGATGCAGGGCGACAACGCCATGATTAAGGAAGAAGTCGATGCCGAAGACATCGCCGACGTCGTATCGCGCTGGACGGGTATCCCCGTCAGCAAGATGCTGCAAAGCGAGAAGGAGAAACTCCTCCACCTGGAAGAAGAGCTCCACAAGCGCGTTATCGGTCAGGACGAGGCCATCGAAGCCGTATCCGACGCCGTGCGTCGCAGCCGTGCCGGTCTGCAGGACCCCAAACGGCCTATCGGCTCTTTCCTCTTCCTGGGTACGACGGGTGTCGGTAAGACCGAATTAGCCAAGGCTTTAGCCGAATTCCTCTTTGACGACGAGACCATGATGACCCGTATCGACATGAGCGAGTATCAGGAGAAGCACAGCGTGTCCCGACTCGTCGGAGCGCCTCCCGGATACGTCGGCTACGATGAAGGCGGACAGCTGACCGAAGCCGTAAGGCGGAAACCCTACTCCGTAGTCTTGTTCGATGAAATCGAAAAGGCTCATCCTGATGTATTCAACATCCTGTTGCAGGTACTCGATGACGGACGTCTGACCGACAACAAAGGCCGGACGGTGAACTTCAAGAACACCATCATCATCATGACCTCCAACATGGGAAGCTCGTACATCCAGAGCCAGATGGAGAAACTGAACGGCAGCAACAAGGAGCAGATTGTCGAAGAGACCAAGCGCGAAGTGATGAACATGCTGAAGAAGACCATACGGCCCGAGTTCCTCAACCGTATCGACGAAACCATCATGTTCCTACCGCTGACCGAGCCTGAGATACGTCAGATTGTAACGCTGCAGATCAACAGTGTACGCCGCATGCTGGAAGGCAACGGAGTGACACTACAACTGACCGATGCCGCCATCAACTTCCTGGCGCAAGCCGGCTTCGATCCAGAGTTTGGTGCCCGTCCTGTCAAACGTGCCATCCAACACTATCTGCTCAACGACCTCTCTAAGAAGTTGCTGGCACAGGAAGTGGACCGCAACCGCCCTATCATCGTAGACGTAAATGCCGTCAAGGATGGACTTGTATTCAAAAATTGACCATAAATGTCCACTTAATTATTTAATAGACTATTAAGTGGGCATTTAATAGGTTATTAAGCGACCATTTAATAGGCGATTAAATGAGCATTTAACAGGCTATTAAATAGAAGACCTCAAATTAAAGGCTGAATCGAATTGGAATCATCTCCACATCGATTCAGCCTTTATTATTACTTTTCTTCGCCAATTAATTATTCAGCAACTTCTGTTTCAGTTTCTTCTTCGACCTGCTTCTCTTCAAAATCAGTCAAACCTGCGTTTACTAACAAATTATACCAAGAAATCAACTTCTTGATATCCGAAACATGAACACGATCACGGTCATAATTAGGAAGTACTTCAGCCAGATATGCACCAAGTTCATCAGCAGAAGCTTTCTTCAGATTCAATGTGACCAAAGCACCGTTTTCCTTCTCTTTCATCGAAGCAAAAACTTGACGCAAAGGTATATCTTCAGCATCCGTATACATGGCAATATCACCTAAAGAGATAATTTTCTCATTGCCATATGCCGGAAAGCGTTTTTTATCAGCAATCGATTCAACAATCAACATATTCTTGCCTCTCGAAACAAGTTTATACAATCCCGGTTTGCCAGAAATGGACAAAATAGTCTTCAACATAATCTGTTCTATTCAATTTTTAATATTAGACAAATAAAAAATACCACTATATTGCTTCGGAAAGTCCGTCTGCATTAGCGTTCGCAAAGGTAATCAATATTTTTAGATAGCGAAGAAATCAGAGCCAAAACCTGAGGAATCAAAGGAGAATTACCATCATTTACGATAACATAATCGGCCATCCTGCGTTTTTCTTCGTCATCCATCTGACGGCGGATACGTTGCTCTATCAGTTCGCGTGACGATGCATCACGACTGACAGCCCGCTGAATACGGACTTCCAAAGGGGCATAAACCATAACTACTTTATCGACTTCACCCCGAAACCCTGCTTCCAAAAGTATAGCTGATTCTATACCTACCCAAGGACATATAGAACGGGCAGAGCACCAAAGACGAAAATCATCCTTGACCCGCGGATGTACAATTGCATTTACTTGAGCTGCATGTTCCGCACTGCCAAACAAATAAGAAGCCAACAAAGGTTTGTTCAGATTTTCCCCGATATATACATTTTCTCCCAACAATGACGTCAGACCACGACGGATACTTTCATCCGCAACCATCAGCTGACGAGTTTCGATATCAGAAATGTAGACGGGAATACCCATCACTTCCAACAAACGCGACACAACACTCTTGCCACTACCGATTCCTCCTGTTAACCCTATCCTAATAGCCATAATCTGCCGGTATTTGCTCTATCAAGAAATCGACTTGTTCGGGGTTGAAACGCACATGACTGACTCCTTCAGGCAAAGTTCTTAACTTAACTGTATACTTTTCGCTACCCAAACGAACCAGCTCTTCATAAGAAACGACCAAATGAAAATCGTCAGCTGTAATTTGACGAAAGCGACCCATTCCTACCTGAAAAGATATCTTTATCTTCGAAGGGAAAGCTCGTAACACCTTGTCGGCAGGAAAATTGACACCTCGCAGGGGTACTTCTACAGTTTTCTCCGTATACATATCGACTGGCAATGTCAGTTTTACAGAAGCAGGAATATATTTTGCACCCTTCGGGGCCGACAAAGTAACTTCACGTTCTAAAGTATCGGTAATATTATCCAGATTCAAAGGTAAAGTATAAGCGACTTTCATCGTATCTAAAGCATCCGAAGGAGCATAAACTCGAACTGAATCTGGCGTAAAAAGCGTATCGGGCAAATAATATTGTTCGCCTGCACTCACGTTTCCACACAACTTGACTGGTATCATCTTGGACATACCCGTAGAATAGTAGTACTCCAACGTATCAGGCTTCATAGAAAGCAATGCGGTAGAAGCGTTCAGCTGGCCTGTTATCCATTTTTGCACCTGTGAGGTCTGCACTTGGACATGGTTTCCCATGTTAATATAGTTCTTGAAATCAAGGATTACTGGATAAAAATTTTTGCCAAGCATATAGTTGAGCAACACTGTACCCTTATCACGTACCCTTACCCTGACTTCAGACACTGGCTCAGAAGTAATAACCACATTTTCAGGAACATTTCTCAGCCGAACTGGGATAGAAAACTCTGTCTCATAATCGTTGTTCAGCGTCTGAAGTAACCAAAAGCCTGCCGCAATGAAAAAGAAACACAAAAAAACAAAGAACTCCCGGCTCTTCGCACTGAGCAGGAAGTCCTTTGTCTGTTTCTTCGTCTTCAAAAATAAGCGCTTTATGTTCCTCTGTTCGAACATAAGTATCGTTTTTTATTTATTGGCAGCCTGGCTGTTGTTGGCATCAGCTGCGGCAGCAAAGATAGAATTCTTGTCGATACGGATTTTTACGTTCGAAGCGATTTCCAGCACTACATCATTATCATTGATTTCCTTAATCACACCATGGATACCTCCGGCTGTGATAACCTTCTGGTTCACCTGAAGCGATTTGCGGAAATTGGCGATTTCCTTCTGCTTTTTGTTCTGCGGACGAATCATAAAGAAATACATGATAACGAACATGGCAATCAGCATGATCCATGTCCAGCTGGCATCAGGTCCTGTAACTGGAGCCTGCAAAAGAAATACTGTCATTAAATTCATAAGATTTTTCCGTTTGTTTTTTTATAAGTTTGGAAAGCAAAGATATCAGTTTTTCGACAGCTTTCCATCTTTTTTCAATTGATTAACAATTCCGTCCAGCGTTCCGTTCACAAAGCTACCACTCTTCGCTGTGCTGTACAACTTGGCAATGTCGACATATTCGTTCAGTGACACACTGATAGGAATGTTGGGGAAGCTCAGGATCTCGGCCAAGGCGCACTGCATGATAATGACATCCATGAAAGCCACACGATCCAAATCCCAGTTACGGATATTTTCGCTAATAAGATGGCGATAGTAGTCACAGTTGAGGATGGTGCGACGGAAAAGGCGACGTGCAAATTCACGATCTTCGTCATCCTTGAACTCGGGCAACAATTCCTGATTAGCCTCGTTCTTTTCATCAAAGCGCTTGATGGTCTTCAGCACAAAGGTGTCTACAATTTCCTTATCGTCATTCCAATAGAGGCTCTGATCTTCGAGCAAGGAATCCAATGCTTCGTTATTGAAGATAAAAGTTTTGTAAAGCTTCCGCCATAGCTCGCGGTCGGCTTCATAAGAACGGTCGTCGGATGCCATATATTCCTTATATATGTCCGAAGCAATGATTTTTTCGTAAAGACTCTTCACGAAATCCTCATCGTTGTCCCACGAGCGTTTCTGAGTGGACATGAAATCCAAAAGCTGTTTATTCACCTCCAACTGGGCGATAAACTTGTTTTCCACAAACTTAGTGTTAGGATACAATTCCTCTGGCGTAGGTGCCAACTTGGCTTTCGCAGCCGAAATACGTTTTTGTGCATAGTTCGTCAAAGCCATCATCAGCATCAGCAGATAATTGTACAAGTCATAAGCCTTGGAAAGGCTGAAGAACAATTCTTTCTCCGCCGAGTCTAAATTCTTGCTGCCGTTCTGATAATAAGCATATACAATCTGTATAATCTTAAGACGAATAAGAACTCTGTTAATCATATATCTTATATAAATAGGTTTGTTTAACAGGGGACAAAAGTAGGCATTTTTAATGACTTGGCATAAATAAATCAGTTTTTTTATTGCAGAAGTTGATAATCCAGCCATTTTCTTTTGACAGTTGAAAAAAAATCGTCAATTTTGAGCCCCGATACAAGTCGCTCGGCTCCGTCAGCTCTATAAACGACGGGACCCAACGCACGAAAATATCGAGATTAAAACAGTATTAACGACCTATTACTATTTACTGACTAGTTATGGAAGAAGAGTGGAAAAAGAAAAACGGTGGAGAGAGCAGTGACAAGGAAATCTTATATTCCCAAGCCATCAAGGCCGGCAAACGCATCTATTATTTGGATGTAAAGAAAAACAGAAAAGACGAAATGTTCCTTGCCATTACAGAAAGCAAAAAAATCATCAGTGGTGAAGGCGAAGAATCACAAGTGAGCTTCGAAAAGCATAAAATATTCCTCTATCAGGAAGACTTCGAGAAGTTCATGAACGGTTTGAAGCAATCCATCAGTTTCATTCAGGAACAACAAGGCGCCTGCACACCCAAAAATGAAAATAAAAAAGAAGCCGACGCCCCTCAAAGCACAAGCGCTCAGCAGGAAACGGCCGGCAACGATACAGCAGCCCTGGCAGAAGGCGAAATCAAGATCGACATCGATTTTTAAGCACAACCCTTTGATTATTCAAAAAGAAGCAGTACTTTTGCACCGCTTTTTTACAGCATGTGCGGCCAGGCCGCATCGTGTGATGGTGAATTAAGCAAAAACAACTACTTAATTTAGAGTAACACAAAAAATTAATTCAAATGAAATCAATTGAAGTAAAAGGAACTGCAAGAACCATTGCAGAGCGTTCTTCGGAACAAACAAGAGCCTTGAAGGCCATTCGTAAAAACAACGGTGTACCCTGCGTACTCTATGGTGGTGGCGAAAACATCCACTTCACTGTACCTGCAGACGGCCTGCGTAACCTGGTTTACACTCCGCACATCTATGTAGTGGACCTCGTAATCGACGGCAAGAAGTACAACGCCATCATGAAGGACATCCAGTTCCACCCTGTAAAGGATACCATCCTGCACGTTGACTTCTATCAGATCGACGAAACTAAACCTATCGTAATGGAAGTACCCGTACAGCTCGAAGGTTTGGCAGAAGGTGTAAAGGCCGGTGGTAAGCTGGCTCTGCAGATGCGTAAACTGAAAGTAAAAGCCCTCTACAACGTTATCCCTGAAAGACTGGTAGTAAACGTTTCTCACCTGGGTCTGGGTAAGACTGTTAAGGTTGGCGAACTGAACTACGAAGGTCTGGAGCTGATGAACGCCAAGGAAGCTGTCGTTTGCGCCGTTAAGCTGACACGTGCCGCAAGAGGTGCCGCCGCTGCCGCAAACAACTAATCGGAACGTTCCTTTCTGAGATAAGGATAAACGAAGCAAGAAAGACGCGGATTAACGCAGAGACGCAGGTTTGGTTTACACAATCCGCGGAAAGCTGCGATAATCCGCGTCCTTTTTTTATCAGCCGAACACGCCATAGAGTTCCTCCAAGGAAAACGATGGGATGTTCGAAGGAAAACGATGGAATACGCCAAGGAAAGCAATGCTTTTCCCTTTCCCTACAAATTTGAGAACAAAATGAAATACCTGATTGTAGGCCTTGGAAACATAGGCCCCGAATATCACGAAACCCGCCACAACATCGGCTTCATGGTTGTAGACGCACTGGCGCAAGAGGCAGGTGCCACCTTCAAGGACGGACGCTACGGCTTCACCACTACCCTCTCGGTAAAAGGCCGCCAGCTGCTGCTGCTTAAACCATCCACCTACATGAACCTCAGCGGAAACGCCGTGCGCTACTGGATGCAGAAAGAAAACATTCCGTTGGAAAATATGCTCATCGTCGTAGATGACCTTGCCTTGCCTTTCGGTACCCTGCGCCTGAAAGGAAAAGGAAGCGACGCGGGACACAACGGCCTGAAGCATATCGCCGCCACATTGGGCACGCAGAACTACGCCCGCCTGCGCTTCGGCATCGGTAACGACTTTCCTCGCGGCGGACAAGTGGACTACGTGCTGGGGCACTTCTCGGACGAGGACTGGAAGACCATGCCCGAACGACTGAAAACCGCGGGCGAAATCGTGAAAAGCTTCTGCCTGGCAGGAATCGACATAACCATGAACCAATTCAACAAGAAATGAGTGAAGCCAGAATAGACAAATGGATGTGGGCCGTGCGTATCTTCAAGACACGCACCATCGCCGCCGAAGCCTGCAAGAAAGGTCGTATCAGCATCAACGGTGCACAAGCCAAAGCAGCCCGCATGGTGAAGCCAGGCGACATAGTACAGGTACGCAAGCCTCCCATCACCTACTCGTTCAAGGTACTGCAAGCCATCGAGAAACGTGTGGGCGCCAAACTTGTGGCCGAAATGATGGAAAACGTCACTACGCCCGACCAATATGAATTGTTGGAAATGAGTCGTGTCAGTGGTTTCGTGAACCGCGCCAAGGGTACAGGACGTCCTACAAAGAAGGATCGCCGCAGCCTCGAAGAATTCACTACACCCGAATTCATGGACGACTTCGATTTCGACTTTGACTTCGACGACGAAGACGACGATGAATAAACAACTGTAATTGTAATAGATCAAAAAACGTCTTGCACAATGAAAAGAGAAAAGATCAGATGGGGTTTCATCGGTTGCGGAGAAGTGACCAAATACAAGAGCGGCCCCGCTTTCCAGAAAATAGAAGGCTCCGAAGTCGTGGCTGTCATGAGTCGCAATGGTGCCAAAGCCAAGACATACGCCAAGGAGCGCAACATTCCCAAATGGTATGACGACGCCCAAGAGCTAATAGACGACGAAAACGTAAATGCTGTCTACATCGCCACTCCCCCTTCTTCTCATGCCACATATGCCATCATGGCCATGAAGGCAGGCAAGCCGGTCTATATCGAAAAGCCGATGGCCGTCACTTACGAAGAGTGCTGCCGCATCAACCGCATCTCGCAAGAAACGGGTATTCCCTGCTTTGTAGCCTATTACCGCCGCTATCTACCCTACTTTCAGAAAGTAAAATCGCTTGTCGAGGAAGGTGCCATCGGCAACGTCATCAATATCCAAATACGCTTTGCCCAACCGCCACGCAATTTGGATTACAATCGCGAAAACCTGCCTTGGCGTGTACAACCCGACATAGCAGGAGGCGGATACTTCTATGACTTGGCTCCCCATCAGATAGACCTACTGCAGGAAATCTTCGGCTGTATTCTGGAAGCCAGCGGCTACAAGAGCAACCGCGGGGGACTTTATCAGGCAGAAGATACCATCAGTGCCTGCTTTCAATTCGATAACGGACTGGTCGGCAGTGGTTCATGGTGTTTCGTAGCTGACGACTCTGCCCGCGAGGACCGTATCGAAATCATCGGCGATAAAGGTATGATTTGCTTTTCTGTCTTCACCTACGATCCAATAGCCTTGCATACCGAAAAGGGCCGCGAGGAAATTCCGATCGCCAATCCACTCTACGTTCAGCAACCACTCATTCAGGCGGTCGTAGACCACTTGTTGGGAAAATCGGTTTGCACCTGCGACGGCGAGAGTGCTACGCTGACAAACTGGGTAATGGACAAGATACTTGGAAAAATTTAATGAAAATCGAGAATGGAGATGTATACTAATAATTTTATTCTCCATTCTCAATCTTACATTCTCCATTCTCAAAGTGCTGCTTTCAGTGCCTCGATCATCTCCTGATACTCGGCATCAGAAAGATAAACCTTACCAGGGTTCATCTGGAATGTACCACCGTAATCAGGGCCGTCTACATATTTCGGTGCCAAATGGAAATGCAGGTGCGACAGCTTGTCGGAATAGGCTCCATAATTGATTTTCTCGGGATTGAACACCTTTTGCATAGCGCGGGTCACACGGACCACGTCGGCCATGAAGGCATTACGTTCGTCGTCAGACAACTCGTTCAAATCGTTCACGTGATCTTTATAGGCCACAAGACAACGACCGCGATAGGTCTGCTCTTTGAAGAGGAAAGCACGAGATACACCCAGTTGGGCAAATTCAATCATCAAGTTATGCAATGTTTCGTTGTTCTGACAATACAGACATTCTTTCGGATCGCTTTTCATTTCTTTCTCGTTTTAAGGATTTACTATCTTTTTGTTAAATAATTATTCTTCTTTCTCCTCTGATTTTACCAAGCGGCGTACATCGTTGCTCTCGCCCACAATCCACACCACATCACCCTCCAAGAAAGGTTCGGCCGGAACAGGAGCATGCAAAGTGCCGTCGCCACGATCTACACCAGCAATAAGACAGCGATACTTCTCACGGATGCCTGCTTCACGCAGCGTCTTGCCCAAGAAAGGCGAACCAGCATCTACACTGAACTGGCGCAGAATCATCTCGCTCTTCTCCACCACGTCGGTTTCGAGAGCCGAAACCTGCTCCATATCGCGACTGAAGACAGCCAGGTCTTCGTCGGTACCGATTACTTGCAGTTTGTCCTGAGGAAACAGACGCAAGCTTGCCCCAGGAATATTAAATCGCCGACGCCCGCGTAATACAGATACCACGTGAACTCCATATTTGCTACCGAAATTCAACTCGCCCAATGTATGTCCAGCCCAACGTGCCTCAGAGGGTAGTACGTAATCTGCCAAGTGCAAGTCGCGCGACAAAAGGCGTCCGGCATATTCGGGCTTCTTCTCGCCAAGGTATTCCGCCCGCATGTCGCGGTAGCGTAAATTCTGGAAAAATGTACGTTCGATAAGAATTGACTGGCGCTTCAGCTGACGCGACATAATCATCAGTACCAACAATAGCACTGCCACACCCAATACCAATCCAACAGACATCTTGAACAATCCGCCGATCACAAAGATCACAAACCCTGCTGCTACCAAAATGCGCAGCACAACGGTTGCTACCAGCGGTGCCCGGTTGGCCCGACTCTCTTTCCACAGAGTGGTAAACTCTACCGAATGGTTTTTCTTAATCATAATGGCACGTAGGAAAGGTGCAAGACACAGGATGATAATAACCGCCGAAGCCAGCTGTCCCCAAATGCCCGGCAACGCCTCGCGCAGCAACGGCACTAACAGCCGAAATGCCAACGCCACGACAGCGATACTCACCACCGAGTAGACCACCGTAATGCGCACCAGCGCCACGATGAGCTTTTTCCACAGACTTTCGTGGTTCATCGTCGGCGAACCCGCTGTAGCATAACGTTCCAGCCAGGCACGCCACTTTGCCGGCAGATGGCTGTCTACAAACGTTGAAGCCGGACCCGCCACACGGATCATGTAGGGGGTGAGGAAGGTTGTGATGACCGATACCGCCACGACAATGGGATAGAGGAAATTACTCGTCACACCCAAAGAAACGCCCAGCGAAGCAATGATGAACGCAAATTCACCAATCTGTGTCAAACTGAAGCCACACTGCATCGCCGTCTTCAGCGGCTGGCCGGAAAGCAGCACGCCCAGTGTACCAAACACCGCCTGACCGCCAATAACCGCCAGGGTGATGACCAAGATGGGAACGGCATATTCCACAATCATCGCCGGATCGACCATCATGCCCACCGAGACAAAGAACACTGCACCAAACAGGTCTTTCACCGGAGCCACCAGCCGTTCGATCGACTCCGCCTCGGCCGTCTCCGCCAGGATGGACCCCATAATGAAAGCACCAAATGCCGGCGAAAAGCCTGTCTTGGCCGCTATCACCACCATCGCAAAGCATAAACCCAGCGCCACAATGAGCAACGTCTCGTCGCTCATCAGCCGACGGCAGCGCTTTAACAGTCCAGGTATCAGGTAAATGCCCACTACAAACCAAAGTACCAGGAAGAACATCAGCTTCAGGATGCTCTCCATCATTTCCGTCCCCTCGAAATTGTGGCTCGCCGCCATCGTCGAGAGTACCACCATCAGCACGATGGCCAGGATATCTTCCAGAATAAGCACGCTCAGCACCAGGCCAGCAAACTGTTTCTTCCGCAACCCCAAGTCGTCGAACGCTTTATAAATGATAGTCGTGGACGACATGGCAATCATACCGCCCAGAAACAGACAGTCCATCCGCTTCCAGCCGAAACCCGACCCCACGGCCATCCCTAACAGAATCATACAGAAGATAATGGTACACGCCGCGATGATGGCTGCTCCGCCCACCTTGGCAATTTTCTTCAGGCTGAAATCCAGTCCCAAGGCAAAGAGCAGGAAAACAACGCCCAAATCGGCCCACGTCTGGATGTTGGCCGTATCCATCACCGAAGGCGTATAAGGCATGTGCGGACTGGCCAGGAAGCCGGCCACCACGTAGCCCAACACCAGCGGTTGCTTGAGTTTCTTGAAAAGTAGCGTCATCAGGCCCGCACACACCAGGATGAGGGCCAGGTCGCTTATCAGGGTAGGTAAATGTGACATAATTCCTCCGTTTTTCCGTTTCTGCTGACAAAAGTACGAAAGAAATGAAGAAAGAAGACTATATTTGACAAAAAAATAAGAACGGTTTTGAATGAAGCCCATGAAGAATGAAAATTTTTCAAAAACGAGCGACAGAGAGGACAGATCTTAGCCCTCGGACGGGCAGAAACGTACGCGGGGCGGGCTTTACGAGCCCTCGGACGGGCAGAAACGCACGCGGGGCAGGG
>UMEP01025707.1_pt1 | contig 47806 bp, 36 predicted proteins | sample 1964771 | NCBI WGS metagenome assembly UMEP01 (sample SAMEA4836022, study PRJEB28245) | human gut metagenome | biome: gut microbiome; material: fecal sample | place: Denmark | collected 2008 | reverse complement strand
AAACGCTCTTCCCGATAGGCAGTCTCTACACGTTCAACGCCGACCGCTCTACCTTATTAAAGGCGGACGGGGAAGCGGAAACCCTCACCGTGCGCGAGGCGGACCTGCTCCGCCTGCTGTGCGAGAACAAGGGTAGGGTGGTGCGCCGCGAAGTCATCCTCTCGCGCCTGTGGAATACCGAAGACGACTATTTCGCCTCGCGCAGCCTTGATGTCTTCGTGTCGCGCCTGCGCAAGCTGCTGGCTGCCGACGAGAGCGTGCAGCTGAAGACGGTGAAGGGGATTGGCTTGCAGCTGGTGGACTGATGGCGTTTTAAACTAAATTCTGTATTTGTCCAATTGGCTGTAGGGGCGTACCGCATACGCCTTGAAGACATCCGCGTGGATAAGTGGACGCATTCGGGCGTATGCAATACGCCCCTACATGGGATGTTTACGGATATTCAATTTAAACTAAATATCTTATGAAAAGAATTTCTTTGATTGTGATGTTCCTGATAGGAACGTGTATGGTTCGTGCCCAGCATATCACCGGCTCGTGGCATGGCGATTTGAACGCAGGTTCTCAGAAACTCGGCATCGTTTTCCATTTCGAAAAAGACCCGGCTGGAAAAGATGTGGTGAAGATGGACGTACCGGCACAAGGTGCCAAGGATATTCCTGTAAAAGTGGACTGGCTTGCCGATGATTCCGTAAGCCTGCAGGTGCCGGTAATCAATGTGGTTTATACCGGAAAGTGGAAGGAGGGAACGGTGGAAGGCACTTTTGTCCAGCACGGGATGTCCTTTCCTTTGAATCTGACAACAGGAGAACAGGATGCTCCTGCTCGTCCGCAGGAGCCTAAGGGAAGTCTGGAATATAAGACCGAAGAAGTGAGCTTCTCCAACGATGCAGCCGGTGCCACGCTTTCAGGCACATTGACCTGTCCGGCAGGTTATTCCGAAGGCAAGAAAGTGCCGGTGGTATTGATGGTGACCGGAAGCGGTGCGCAAAACCGGGATGAAGAAGTGTTCGGGCACAAACCTTTTCTGGTCATAGCCGATTATCTGGCAAAGAATGGCATCGCTTCCCTGCGGTATGACGACCGGGGCGTAGGGCGTTCTACAGGAAACGTCAAAGGAGCCACTTCAAGAGATTTTGCGGATGATGCGGCAGCCGGCATTGCGTGGCTGAAGGACAGCCGCCGGTTCGGCAAGGTAGGTGTGCTGGGGCATAGCGAAGGCGGAATGATTGCTTTCATGCTGGGTGCCGATAGCGTTGCCGACTTTATCGTCAGCATGGCAGGGCTGGGAATCAAAGGCGACAGCCTGTTGGCAGAGCAGCAGAATGCCCAGTTGCGGCTTTACGGCAAGCCGGCAAACCGGACCGTAAAGCTGGTGCGTGAAGAAATGAAGTTGCAGCCCAAGAATGCTTGGCTGGACTATTTCGCTGGTTACGACCCGGCATCCGACATTATGAATACCACTGTGCCTGTGATGGCTATCAACGGCTCCCGTGATATGCAGGTGCTGGCGGAAAGCAATTTGGGGGCAATCAGGAAATACTTGGCGGACGGCAACCGGCAGAACCTCATCAAGGAATATCCCGGACTGAATCATCTGTTCCAGCATTGCCAGCTTGCCTCATCTTTGGATTATTACCGCATAGAAGAGACTTGCGCTCCGGAAGTGTTGAAAGACATTGCGGACTGGATAAATGCACTCCGATAAACGGAACGCAGAGGTGCAGGAGTGCCTCTGCGTTCGGCTATGATACGGAAAATCACTCGGCGTTCTGTTTCAGCCACTCCATACGCCGCATGTCAGGCAGGTGTTTTACCTGGAAGTGCTCGAATGTCACGTTGAAGCCTTCGCCATCGGGGCAGGCACCCATTACGCCTACCATCATCGGGGTGTTGTCTGCCATCCAGGCATTGCGCATCATGGTGTAGGTCTGGTCGTCGAACGAGTAGAACACTTCTACGGCATCTTTGCGGCGTACCGCTTTTATCCATACGTAGGGTACAGGCTTGTCGAGCGAGATGACGCTCCAGTCGCTCGTGTGGTGTGTGACCACGGTACTCAGGTTGAATTTCCCGTCCACGAACTCGATTCCTGCCTTGATGTAGTTTTCCTTGTCGATGCGGAGCATCAGCCCTGCCTGGTCGAAGCGCACCTTGTAGTCTCCCGTAATCTTGACTTTCACTTCAAACTCGCCTCCGTAGGTGGCATAATAAAACGGTGCATCATCGACGGTGAATCCGTAGTGCGAGATGCGCCAGTAGTCGGTGTGCGGAGTGACCGACATTGTCAATGCTTTGTTTTCAATTTTCCATTGCTCCGGTTCGTTGAACCATTGCATTTTCTCCAGTGTCTGTGCCTGGCAGGTCAATGCAGCCAGCACGAAAAGTGTGCAGAAGATTGTTCTCATATCGGTTTTGAATGAATATAATGTTTACCTTTGCAAAGGTAAGGCTTCCGGCTGGGAGACGCAATGCTTATTAATAACTATTTTTTTCTTGCAATGGACACGCAACAAGAACTCGACCGCACGCTGCAAAGGCAAGATTTCGGATCACCGGCAGAATATTTTAGAAAAGTTGCATGTCGGCAATTCCATCCGCGCACTGGATGTGGCGAGAGAGTTGTATTTGTTGTAAGAGGTTGTTTTGATTTTTCCGATAAGTTTGCTTGGCAGATACGAACCAATATATGATTGAAAGGTTCAGTATCTGTTCCAAGGTGTCTTCTTTTTATGTTCTCCAATTGAAAACCGTACGGTTTCCATATCGAGAACGTACGGTTTTCAATTGGAGAACGTACGGTTTTGATATGGAAACCATAAAAGGATGATGCCTGGATTGATAATATAATCCAATTCCAATTGGAAATCCCAATTATTTTAATGGCTTTTGGAATTTGATTATAATGCCCATAACATTATTCTTGGATTAATTCAAAACAGTTTCTAAGTGTTTGGCGATACATCCCGTTTGTCGGTTTGAATTGAAAAAGAAAGAGAGGCAATCCTCAATACGAGATTGAGAACGCCTCTCTTATCTTAGGTAAGCATTTGGTTATTAATTGTCTGGCTTAGAGATCCCAGAATCACTTTTTAACAGTAACAGGGAATGTCTTAGTCATCTTCAAGCCCCAAACATCTTCTATAGTCATCTTCACGTTGATGGTAGCCTTGCCGTCAACCAAGTCAGAATCACTGATGTTAGATACGGTTGTGATTACACCTGTTGCAGCATTGATTGAACCGTATTTCTTACCGTCGTTGTCGGCGATAGCGAAGGTTACGTTCTTGATTTCGTCAGCTTTCGGAGTGGCAGCCGGTTTGAACGTATGGTGAGCGGTATAAGCGGCTGCGTCTTTGTAGCTGTCGAAGAGTGCTTTTAAGGTCTTTTTAGTAGAATCCAAGTTTTCATCCTTGATGATTTGGTCGTAAGTACCCTTGTCTGGATTGTAAACATAGATAGTACCTACTACCTGGCTAACGATGTCTTGCCAGCCCATCAAAGTAGACGTCTTAGCAGTTTGAGAACTAACTTTGATGTAGAAGTGGTCATTAGCTGTCAAGCTGGTATAATCGTCGATGGTCATGCCAAAGTCAATCAAATCGTCCTTGCTGATTTCGATAGGTTTGCCTTCTGCATTGACAACATAACCGCCATTGGTAGCATATGCTTCATAATTATTAATCGTCTTCTCTTTTCCGTCAACAGCGAACAACTGTAAGGTCTTATCTATGTTGATACCGGCGGCATAAGTTGCACTGATACCAGCTGTCACATCGATAGTCTTGCCGAATACGCCAGCCATCTTCGTGTCATCAATCTTGATGTTCGAACCGTCAGCAGTATAAACGGCACTCAGAACCTTAACTTTGAAGTCGTATTCGATTTCATTTGCAGTATTGCCGAACAGATAGAATGTACCGCGGATGTTACGTTCCTTGTTCATGTGGTTCTTGCCTTCATTGCCAAATGCAACGCCTTCAATAGGAATTTCGATGTCGTTGCCGTTTACCCAATTTTCAGAACCCCAAGCTTGAGAACCGTCTGATTCTAACCAGTTCGTGTAGTCAAGGTCTTCATAGCCAACCAATGTAGCGATGTTAGAAACTTTACGAACAACGCCTTCATCTATGCCATAAGAAACTTGTGTACCGTTAACTTTACCTACAACCTGTAGAGTCTTTCCGTCTTCTGTATAAGCTGTAGCCAAAGCGAACAGGTCTTCAACTTTCGGATTAGTAACTTCCATAGAAGTTTCGGTCTTGTAGATTACAGTTGTACCATTGGCAGCCTCCAATACAACTTTATAGTCACCCGGAATTACATCTGTAGACGGCAATACGAACTGGAATGCATCCGCATTCGAGTAGTTGGCCGATGTACCGTCAGCTTTCACTACCTGAACGGCATATGGACCGTATTCTACTTCATCTTTGTCTACCAAAGTAATAGTCGGACCAGCCGCAATAAAGTTATTAAGTTGAGTAGCGGTTGTGAATCCAAGTTCTTCGATATCCCACTTGATGATTTGTCCGATTCGTGAATCGCTGCTGCTTACAGCCTTAGTAGACAATGTGATGTTCTTTTCAGACAACTGTCCGGTAGAAGCGATAGTCTGAGCAACATAGATTGTAAATGTTTGGCTGTCAGCAGAACCGTTCAGACCAAGTGCTGTAACTTTAACGGTTACAGGAATCGTCGTGTCATTGCCTGGATTAGCGACAACCAGTTTATGACCGTCAACGATTGACAAACCGTATTTCTCAACCTGCAGCTGGTTTGCCAACTCAATGATGTATTTGCCTTCATATTCATTTTCGAAGTAAATAGGAGCTGTTGCCGTAGGCTCGTTGCTGACCGGAGCCAACAAATCGATTTCAGCAGCCAGTTCAGGATTATCACCTCGATAAATAATGACATTATTTCTTACTACTGTGTTAGAAATAGTATATGCAAACGGAGTTTTAACCACTTTGCCATTGGCATTTTCTACAACAAGTGCGGTAGCGCTCTTCGTTTCAGCATACTTACCGTCTTCATTCATTTCTTGATTAACCTGCAGCGTCCACAAGCAGTCATCTTCACTGGCAGATCTACTCATTACACCCCTATAATCAACATTCCATTCACCAGAAATGCCTTTAGTCGGGTTAGACAAAGTAATATCTTCTACTACACCATCTTTCAACGTTTGCAAGCTGAACTTAAATCCATCTGCTAAGTCAATAGAAGCCGGAGTTACCAATACAGGCAATTCGGCACCTTGTTTCAGCAAAGTTTCTTTTTCAATCTCACCGATTTCGGGGAATGCTTTCAGCAAAGCCTGATAGTTTTTACTGGTAGTTGTCGGATTCCATTCTGCAGTTTCCACTTCAACTTTTACAACAGCAGCCGGAGCTTCCACTGTATAAGCGTCCGAAGTAGTAGGCAACAGGTAAGCTGTTCCGTCTACGTTCAGTTCGATGAAACCATCTTTTTCTACTACATAGATTTGGGTAGAGCCAGCGTATACGCCTGAGTCAACAGCCTTGTATTCGCTTGTAGCTTCATCCCATTCCCAAACAAACCAGTTGCCTGTTTCCTTGTCGATGTAAGGAGACTTGCCCGGTTCGCCGGCTTCACCTGCAGGACCTTGCTCACCAGCAGGACCTTGTTCGCCTTGGTCACCCTTGTCACCTTTTTCACCTTTAGCGCAAACGCCGGTGTCTACACCGTCAATGATCCAGTTATTGGTAGTGGGGTCAAGCGTGATGACAGTACCCGGTTTTCCGTCTTCACCGTTGATGCCGGTGATGTTCTGTGTGGTACCGTCGTTCATGGTTACAGTGAAACCGTTTTCAATAGGAGTAACCGATGATACCCACTTGCCTTCGCCTACCAGCTTCTGCAAGGCTGCGATTGCATCCTTGTTAGAAGTGATTTGCTGTTGCAGGTTATTGATGTCATCATCATAATCCTTACAAGAGGTAAAAGTTCCTGCCGAAGCGAACAATAACGCTCCGAACAGCAGTGCACTTAAATACTTTTTTCTCATAACAAATAAAATTTAATTTATAAATTAAAAAACTCAAATCGTTCTAACTCAGGTCTTTGCAAGTCCTGCTTTACCTTTTGTATCTGCCTGTTTCAACTCAGGCTTGTAACCACGCCGGCTACTGACGGATTGTTTGTAAAAAGCTGATTTATAGGAAGGTATTCGAATTGCATTAGGATTTGTTAACTAAATGTGCCGGATATGTGCCGGTTTTGTAGTCAGGAAATTGCGCTAAAACGGGCATAAAAAGATGTATAAACAGCCTTAATGGAAATGTTTGGGATTATATTTTGTCACGAAAAATAGACATTAATAAAGTTTAACTTATCCTTTTTGAATGTTCCGAAGATGGCTTCTTTTGAACCATGCGCTGTATGAAATTGTGCATTTTGTATATGCCATGTAGTAGAGACGATGTGCACATCGTCTCTACAGAAACAGTGCGAAATGTTCAATGAACTGATTATTTTATGGAAAGAATATACATTATCTGATTGAATTTAAAGAATTATTTCCGTAATCGCTTGTGTTATCTCAATAAATCTTCTAATTTTGCATCGTGTAACAGACCGTACTGGAGGATATTTTAGTTCAAACAATTAAATAATTTAAATTCAATCATTTATGTGGTTAAGTAATTCATCTATTGGAAGGAAAGTGGTGATGAGCGTAACAGGTATCGCCCTTGTCCTGTTTCTTACATTTCACATGTTGATGAACCTTGTTGCACTGTTTTCGGCGGAAGGTTATAACACAGTATGTGAATTCTTGGGTACTAACTGGTACGCTTTGATAGGTACCTTGGCGTTAGCTGCCTTGTTTGTAATTCACATCGTTTACGCTTTCTGGCTGACGATGTTGAACCGTGCCGCACGTGGTAACGAACGTTATGCGGTGAGTGCAAAGCCTAAAACTGTGGAATGGGCTTCTCAGAACATGTTGGCTTTGGGTGTGATTGTCATCCTGGGCTTGCTGTTGCACTTGTTCAACTTCTGGTACAACATGATGTTTGCCGAATTGATAGGCAATCCGATGATGGGCGGTCTGGAAGCAACCGACGGTTACGGTTACATTGTGCAGACTTTCTCTAATCCGGTATTCTTCGTTCTGTACATCGTTTGGTTGTGCGCTTTGTGGTTCCACTTGACTCATGGTTTCTGGAGCTCTATGCAGACATTAGGCTGGAACAACACCATCTGGATCAACCGTTGGAAGTGCATCTCTAACATTTATTCTACGATTATCGTGCTGGGCTTCATGCTGGTTGCGGTAGTATTTTTTGTGAAGAATTTATAATGTAGGCACTAGGTTACAGGTACTAGGTACTAGGTTACAGATACTTTATATTAAGGATGAAAAAACCTAGTCAACTAGTCAACTAGTTCCTAGTCAACTAAAAAAGAAAACAATTATGGCTAATATACTCGACTCTAAAATTCCTGAAGGTCCGATAGCTGAAAAATGGACCAACTATAAAGCTCACCAGAAACTGGTGAACCCCGCCAACAAACGTCGTTTGGATATCATCGTGGTAGGAACCGGTCTTGCAGGTGCTTCTGCAGCCGCTTCTTTGGGCGAAATGGGCTTCCGTGTGTTTAACTTCTGTATTCAGGATTCTCCGCGCCGCGCTCACTCTATCGCTGCTCAAGGTGGTATCAATGCTGCAAAGAATTATCAGAACGATGGCGACTCTGTATATCGTCTGTTTTATGATACTGTAAAAGGTGGTGACTATCGTGCACGTGAGGCAAACGTTTATCGTTTGGCTGAAGTTTCGAACAACATCATCGACCAATGCGTGGCTCAGGGTGTACCTTTCGCACGCGAATATGGAGGTCTGCTGGCAAACCGTTCGTTCGGTGGAGCACAGGTGTCACGTACATTCTATGCCAAAGGACAGACCGGACAGCAGTTGCTGTTGGGTGCTTACTCGGCATTGAGCCGCCAGGTAGGTGCAGGCACAGTCAAGCTGTACACTCGCTATGAAATGGAAGATGTGGTAATCATCGACGGCCGTGCCCGCGGTATCATTGCCAAGAATCTGGTAACCGGTAAACTGGAACGTTTTGCTGCACATGCTGTAGTTATCGCTACCGGTGGTTACGGTAATACTTACTTCTTGTCTACCAATGCGATGGCATGTAACTGCTCGGCTGCAATGGCTTGCTACCGTAAAGGTGCGTTCTTCGCTAATCCGGCATACGTGCAGATTCACCCGACTTGTATTCCGGTACACGGCGACAAGCAGTCTAAGTTGACTTTGATGTCTGAATCGTTGCGTAACGACGGACGTATCTGGGTTCCGAAGAAGCTGGAAGATGCCAAGGCTTTGCAGGCTGGTACCAAGAAAGGCAGTGACATTCCGGAAGAAGACCGTGACTATTACTTGGAACGCCGTTATCCGGCATTCGGTAACTTGGTTCCGCGTGACGTTGCCAGCCGTGCGGCTAAGGAACGTTGCGACCACGGTTTCGGTGTCAACAATACCGGCTTGGCTGTATTCCTCGACTTCTCTGAAAGCATCGAACGTCTGGGATTGGATGTAGTGCGCCAGCGTTACGGAAACCTCTTCGATATGTACGAAGAAATCACCGATGTGAACCCGGGCAAATTGGCAAACGAAATCAACGGCGTGAAATATTACAACCCGATGATGATTTATCCGGCTATCCACTACACCATGGGTGGTATCTGGGTAGACTACGAATTGCAGACTACCATTAAGGGTCTGTTTGCTATCGGCGAATGTAACTTCTCCGACCACGGCGCAAACCGTCTGGGTGCTTCTGCCTTGATGCAAGGACTTGCCGATGGTTACTTTGTATTGCCTTACACCATCCAGAACTATCTGGCAGACCAAATCACCGTTCCCCGCTTCTCTACCGACTTGCCGGAATTTGAGGAAGCAGAAAAGGCTGTCCAGGCTAAGATTGACCACCTGATGGGAATCCAGGGCAAACGCTCGGTAGATTCTATCCACAAGGAACTGGGCCACATCATGTGGGAATACGTAGGTATGGGACGTACCGAAGCCGGGCTGAAGACTGCTCTTGCGAAGCTGAAAGATATCCGCAAGGAATTCGAAACCAACTTGTTCATTCCGGGCAAGAAAGAAGGTCTGAACGTAGAATTGGATAAGGCAATCCGCTTGAACGACTTCATCACCATGGGTGAACTGATTGCATACGACGCATTGAACCGTAACGAATCGTGCGGCGGTCACTTCCGTGAAGAATATCAGACCGAAGAAGGCGAAGCCAAACGTGATGATGCCAACTATTTCTATGTATCTTGCTGGGAATACCAAGGCTCGGATGATAAAGCTCCGGTTCTCTACAAAGAACCGCTGGTTTACGAAGCTATTAAAGTTCAGACAAGAAATTATAAGAGTTAATTAATTTCAGTTGACAAGGTACTAGTTGACTAGTTGACTAGGTTTTAAATAGTATAAGCTTATGAGGACCCATAAAGAATTGGTCGTTTGGCAGAAAAGTATGGAAATGGTCAAGTGTCTTTACTTGGTAACTCAGGCTTTCCCTAAAGAAGAAATATATGGAATCACTTCCCAAATGCGCCGTGCTGCCGTATCGATTCCGTCAAATATTGCAGAAGGATTCGGCAGAGGGTATGATAAAGAGTTGATTCATTTCCTATATATGGCTTTAGGATCTGCATCAGAATTGGAAACGCAGTTTCTTATTTGTAAGGATATTGCATATATTTCGGATGCACAATATCAAGAGCTGGACAGCATGAACAGTGAAATAATAAAAATGTTGACGGCTTTGATAAACAAACGTAAGTCATTTGTATTTTAAACCTAGTTACCTGGTACCTGGTACCTAGTAACCTTAAAAATAAAAACAATGGATAAAAATATATCATTTACGCTGAAAATTTGGCGTCAGAACGGACCGAAGGAAAAAGGTCATTTCGATACATTCCAGATGAAAGATATCCCGGGCGATACTTCGTTCCTGGAAATGCTGGATATCTTGAACGAGCAGTTGGTTGAGTCTGGTAAAGAACCGGTAGTATTCGATCACGATTGCCGTGAAGGTATCTGCGGTATGTGTTCTCTGTATATCAACGGACATCCGCACGGACCTGCAACAGGTGCTACTACCTGCCAGCTCTATATGCGTCGTTTCCACGATGGCGATGTCATTACCGTTGAACCGTGGCGTTCGGCTGGTTTCCCGGTTATCAAAGACTTGATGGTAGACCGTACGGCTTACGACAAGATTATGCAGGCTGGTGGTTTCATCAGTGTACGTACAGGCGCTCCTCAGGATGCCAATGCTATCCTGATTCCGAAACAAGTGGCTGACGAAGCGATGGATGCCGCTTCTTGTATCGGTTGTGGCGCATGTGTAGCTGCTTGTAAGAACGGTTCGGCAATGCTGTTCGTATCAGCAAAGGTTAGCCAGCTGAATCTGTTGCCGCAAGGTAAACCGGAAGCTTTGCGCCGTGCGAAAGCCATGATTGCCAAGATGGACGAACTGGGCTTTGGCAACTGTACCAATACCCGTGCTTGTGAAGCTGAATGTCCGAAGAACGTTTCAATCAGCAACATCGCTCGTTTGAACCGCGACTTCATCAAGGCAAAACTGAAAGACTGATGATTTTTAGGTGCCAGAGGCTAGTTGACTAGGTACTAGTTGACTAGGTATTAGATACTAGGTATCAGGCACTGGATAGTTGACGAGTTGACAAGTTGATAAGGATTTAAATCCAAGTCTTCTTGTCAACTCGTTTTTTATGAATGTCCGGGAGCTATGCAAAAGAATTTTAAACTATTTGTAATATCCTTGTATAATGTTGGAAGAATCAAGCTGAATGACTATATTTGCAAAGTGATTTTTTTCATAGTATTAGATTTAAGGTTAACAAGGTTGGGAGAAAGCGTTCTCCCATTTTTTTTGTTCTTGGGAACAGTTTCTGAATATCTGCAAAATGCCAATGGTATAAAAAGGAGTTATGCTCGCTTTGCTCACAGGAGTTAAAGGACAATGGTTCTGTTAGGGTTTCCATTAGTAAAAGTATTGGCTTCTCACTCACTTTAACTCCTTGGAATAACTCCTTATCTTGAGAAGCTGTTTTGAATTTCTCCAAAAAGTTTTTCTTGGCTTGATGTATCTGTTTTCGTGTGTGCTTTGGGCGATTTTTTGGTTCTTTTCGCTCCTGTTCTTCGTCAGATAGCCGGCTATCTTCCTCATCACAGAAGCGAAAATGCCTCAAAAACTCATCCCAAATCATCGCACGATAAATTCAAAACAGCTTCTGAAATTATCCGTTATTTTACAACTTGTTAATTTACCCCTTTCTATTCGTTAATGTGTTTTAAAAATTAAGCACTCGTATCTTAAATATATTTGTATTTAGTAATTAATTGCTACATTTACCCCGTTTTGATAGAGGTTCGATAGAGATTAAAAAAGTTCAGTATGAGATTACTAATTGTAAGTATTTGTCTGGTCGTGGCAAGTCTTACCGCATCTGCACAGAATGTGGTGGTCAAGACTAATTTATTATACGACATAACCGCAACAGCAAATCTTGGTATAGAATTTAAAGTGGCTCCGAAATGGACTGTAGACATATCGGGGAATCTCAATGCATGGACTTTCAGCGATAATAAGAAATGGAAACACTGGGTGCTGCAGCCCGAAGCACGCTATTGGCTGTGCGAACGTTTTAACGGACATTTTGTCGGTGCGCATCTTGTAGGCGGCATCTATAATATGGGAAACTGGAATACAGACTTTACTCTCCTGGGTACCGATTTCGGACAGCTGAAAGAACACCGCTACGAAGGCTGGCTGGTAGGGGCAGGCATAGCCTACGGATACCACTGGATGCTGGGCAGGCATTGGAGTGTAGAGGCTGAGATAGGCATCGGATATGTCTATACTCAGGCAGATAAGTACGAGTGTCCGCGCTGCGGAGAGCAGCTGGAAAACAACAAGCCACACCATTACGTGGGACCTACCAAAGCAGCGGTCAATCTCATTTATGTATTCTAACGGAAGGGAGGCGGTGGATATGAAAAGAATGACACGTAACATATTATCTTATTTGTTCGGGGGCGGGTTGGCTTTGTTGCCACTCATGTCTTTTGCACAGGTACCATCGGCGGGCAATGCTGTCGGTGTCGGTGACGTACAGATCAGCCGTGTGCGCGACAGTGTACGCATCACATTGCTGTTCCGTCTCGATAGCCTTCAGATACGTTCCAACCGTTCGCTGGTGCTTCAGCCGTTTTTCAAGGGAGAAAGCGGCGGGCAATGGTTGCCCTCCGTCGAACTGATGGGTCGCAAGCGTTACCTGTATTACCTGCGTAATGATTCGCTTGTTTATGCCGGAACGCCTTGCCGCGTGGTGAAAGCCGGTAAAGGGATGCCATCCCGGCTTCCCTATCAGGCAGTCCTGCCCTACCAGCCGTGGATGGAAGGTGCGTCGCTCTATCTGGGTAAGGACGAATGCGGGTGCGGACAAGTAATAAACACCATGCAGCAGCCCCTTGCCGTAGCAGATATTGCGTGGCATCCGGCATTGGCATACATTGCTCCGCAGGTCGAGACCGTAAAGAGCCGTCAGCTCAGCGGCCGCGCTTATCTCGATTTTCCTGTCAACAAGACTGAAATTTACCCCGATTACCGGCGTAATCCGGCAGAACTGGCAAAGATACGTGCCACGATAGACAGTGTGCGTGCCGATAAAGACGTGAATATCGTGCAGATATACGTCAAGGGATATGCTTCGCCCGAAGGTACTTACCGTTCGAATGCACGTCTGGCAGAAGGTCGTACCGAGGCATTAAAAGAATATATCATGAGCCGTTACGGGCTGGCTGGCAGCTTGTTTGCCGTAGATAGCGAGCCCGAGAACTGGGAAGGGCTGCGTGCCTATGTAGCCGGAAGCAACCTTGCCGATAAGGAAGGCATTCTGGAGATAATCGATAGCAAAGATGAGCTTGATGCCAAAGAGCGCCGCTTGCGTTCGGCTTATCCGCAGGCATACCGCACCCTGCTTGCCGACTGTTATCCCGGACTGCGCCGTTCCGATTACCGCATCGACTATGTGATACGCGGATTCAATGTCGATGAGGCGAAGCAGGTCATCCGCACCCGTCCGCAGAACCTGTCGTTGCAGGAAATGTTTGCCGTGGCGCAGACCTACCGTCCCGGAAGTCCGGAGTTTATCGAGGTGTTCCAGATAGCCGTGCAATACTACCCTACCGACCCGGTGGCAAACCTCAATGCGGCAAATGCCTTGCTCGAACAAGGACTGGCGCAGCAGGCAATGCCTTACCTGATGAAAGCAGGCGACAGTCCGCAGGCAGCCAATGCACGGGGCGTAGCCTTACGTATGCTGGAACGGTACGATGAAGCCGTCCGCTGGCTCCACCAAGCTTCCGAAGCCGGACTGGAGGAAGCCCAAGCTAACCTGTCGGGCATTTGACGGCAGAAAAGTTGACCAGAGGTCAGACAAGAAGGCTTTTTAAAACCTTGTCACCTTGTCAACTGGTACCTTGTCACCTGTTATAAAGAGAGTGGTTTTGATAGAGATAACTTCTTTCGTTCTTTGACTTATTGGGAAATACGGGAAAAACAATTAACTTTGCAGTGATAAGTTTAAATGAATATTCGCATTTTGCCCAATGCGCCCCTACGTTGGCTAATTGCGGAATCCATTAGATTTTTTGTAGAATTTCAAAACAGTTTCCTAGTCATACTACTGACTTTTTCGAATAATACAATCAATCCGCCAGTCCCAATGCAGTAGGACTGCTGTTTCATTGCACCGGTACTCCAGTCCTAGTACTATAAGGACTGCAGTCCTAAGTTCTTAGGATTTTGCGAGGACTGAACCTCCCGGTACTGCGAAAGCCACTTCCTTGCCGAAGTCATATATCATAGTCTTTTTTCATAAGACCAGTTCCCTTTTTCCCGTATTTCCCATAAGTTCGAAGGCAAAAGGTAACAAGTGTATTAAGAAACTTAGCCAACTAAAAAAGAGATTACTAATTTAATTATACTACGATTATGAAAAAAGTGAAGTATTTAGCAATGTTGCTCGCGGCTGGCATGTTCGCCGCATGTAGCGACAATTTGGAAGACACAGGCGCAGGAAATGCGGGTGGGACTACTCCTCAAGGAGAAACGGGATATGTGAACATATCGCTGAATCTGCCTACGACTTCGGGAGGGAATACACGTGCGAATGACAATTTCGATGATGGATTGGCAGCTGAGTACAATGTGAACAATGCTATTATCGCATTGTTCTATGGTGCAGATGAAGAAAACGCTACATGCCGATACGCTTTCAAGCTCACTGAAACTGATTTCCAGATGTCTGGTTCCAATACAGACAACATCACCAGTTATTATGCAAGCGGTGTACGCATGATTGATGCTCCGGAAGGAAACGAAAAAGTATATGCATTGGCTATATTGAATGCAAATCCAGAAGCTTTCGACATAATAGGAACAGCAGCAGAAGGCGAAGATGATGGTACGACAGCCTTATCTACCAAACTGAAAGTAAATGATGGAAGTGAAGCTTTCGATGATAAGTTGAGCGATTTGCAAACACCTAGAGATTATGCCGCATCCATTGCATCCACAACAGGCAAAGGCAGCTTCCTAATGACCAATACGCCCATTGCAAGTGATGCAAGTTTTAAAAAGAATGCTGCACCTACAGATTTCAAGGTTACCACTTTGGCTCCTATCACAGTGTACAACGACAAGGACATCGCAGCTGGTTCCGCACCTGCCAACCCCATTTATGTGGAACGTGCAGTAGCCAAAACCACGGTAAAAGTCAACAACGAAACCGGCAAATTGACTATAGAAAGTGAAGTTCCTGCATATGACGGAGCTACCGTAGCTTTTGACGGATGGAAACTGCAAAACACCAACAAGAAATATTACACTGTACGCAAAGTAAAAGATGCCTCTTTTGCTGATTGGGAAGACTGGAAAGGATATTTTAATGAAGGTATTACTGGTGTAACAACCAATGAAATAAACCGTTTCTTTGGAGAAACAGCCAATCCTTACCGCACTTATTGGGGTATAGACCCGAACTATAGTCTCATTAGCAACGGTGATTTGTCAACGAACTTCAACATTTATACTAACACGAATGAGCCTGCACAATGGAACGCTGTTGGCAAGACCACGACTACCACATACAGTGGTGAATATGTAGAATATTGTGCAGAAAACACAACCATAGCAAAAGCCATGCAGGACAACAACCTGACTGGCGTATTGCTGAAAGCTACTTTCACTCCCGAAGGAGCAACTGATGGCGATGACTTCTTCATGCTGAACAACTTCTCGGCTATTTATAGCAATGAAGACTTCTTGGCAGTAGCCACAGGAGCATTGGTTGATAGTGAGTATAAGCTGACGGAAGGGCAAATCTTGGTTCGTAATGAATCTGTTAAGCCTATTAAGGGAAGTACCATTACCAATATACAAGGAGTAAAGAATCTGATTCAGATAAGTGCCAGTGGAAGTACGTCAGCCCTTAGCGATGACCAAGCCACTACCATCCTTACCGCAATGGGTAACAACATCAAGTACTATCAAGGTGGTGTAACTTATTATTATGCTACGTTGATTGAGCACTTTGGTGACGCACAAGCTCCTATAGCCAGTGATTTGTCAATTAGTGATCTTGACAAATATGATGAAGGAAAGCACCTCGGCCGTTGGGGCGTGGTACGCAACAACTGGTATGAGCTGAACATTACAAGCGTAAGCGGTCCTGGTGAACCTGATATACCTGAAATACCTGAAGAGCCTGCGGATAAGACTAGCAGTTACATCAACTGCCAAATCAACGTCCTCTCTTGGGCTACTCGTCAACAAAATGTAGAACTCTAATTTTGTAAAAGAAAATATAAACAATGTCATCCTGAGCGGAGCGAAGGATCTCGTTAACATCCACGTAGGCGCATCCGAGATGCTTCACTGCGTTCAGCATGACAACTGATTTTCATCAAATTAGAAAAGAAAAACCTCTGTGCCATAGTGTTCATTATTAACTATTAATTATTAATTGTTAATTATTAAATGAAAGCGATATATACCCTACGAATGCTGGCTATCCTGTGGGCAGGAATCACCCTTTCCGCCTGCACCGACTGGATGTACGACGACCGCAGCGGATGCGAACACGGCGTATGCCTTAGCTTCAAGTACGACTATAACCTGCAGCGTGCCGACATGATCGGCCACGTGGGTAGCGTAGGCGTATTTGTTTACGATGAAGAAGGACGCTTTGTCACTTCCTATATCGAGCCAAATCTCCGCCGCACGCAGCCCTGCCTGTACCTCGACTTGCCTCAGGGAAACTACCAGTTCCTAGCCGTAGCCCAGCAGCGTTCTTTCGACGAGCTGCAAGCCGGACCCGGAGCAAATTTCACCTGGTCGGCACCCGATGCCGGAGACGGGATAGACGACTTCAGTGTATCGCTGGCACATCAAGACCTGGGCAACGGCTTCGCCACGGTGCCCCATGGCAACTTGCCGCTGGACACGCTTTGGCACGCCGTCAGCGCAACGCCTCTTTACGTCCCTGCCGAAGGCTATGCTTACGATACACTTTCGCTGGTGCGCGACACCAAGTCGATATCCGTATCCTTGCGTGAGATAGACCGTCCCGAAACCATGGACGTTGCCGACTATGATTTCTTCATTTACCACCGCGACCTGACCATGGCATACAGCCCGGCAACGCACGATCTGGAAGCATCTGCCCAAGCACGCACGGCTATCTATACGCCCTACGCCACTTGGAACACCTCGGACACCGATGCTTCGGCAGCAAGGTCGGACGCCGGACGCACGGCGCATGCCGACTTCATGACCTCACGCCTCTATGCCGATGGCGCCGAAGAAGACCGTGCACGCCTCGTCATCCGCCACCGCGACACAGACCACACGGTGATAGAAGCCGACCTGTGCAACCTCTTGGGTCAGCTTCGCAACTACGATGAAACGCAGCGTTACTCCCTCCAAGAGTTCCTCGACCGCGGCTATGACTTCCGCCTCACCTTCTTCCTGCAAGGTGGCGAGTGGCAATACGCCGAAGTATCCATCGGCATCCTCGGCTGGAGCAAACGCATCCAGAATGTATCATTAGATTAAGCAAAACCATGAAACGAAACGCTTTGACATACCTCCTCCTCCCCTTCCTGCTGGCACTGCTCGTCACTGCCTGCAAGGACGACACCCTTCCCGCCTCTCCCGCAGAAGAAGAGGAAGCAGGCAGTGGCGTGTATGTAAGTGTGGTAGTGAATACAGGCGGCAGCAATGCTTCGCGTGCCGATGGTGCTACTGATGAATATAATCCTACGGGAGGAGAAAAAGGGGATGGAGAATGGCCAGGAGAAAGCTATGAAAATACTATTCACAACCTGTACCTCTATTTTTTTGACGGGGGAGAAGAAAATGGAGTGAGAAAAGGAATTAATGCGGATGGCGGCATTCCCCTAATAGGTCCAATAGAGTTTACCTTTGGCGATAACCTCTACGGAGGAGGTACAAGGTATTATACCGAACCTCAGGAAATAAATAATTTACAAATAGGAAAGACTTATGATGTGCTGGCGATAGCGAACATCGTACTCAAAGTCGGTATTGCGGACTTTACCACCCTGGGACAGCTGCGGGATGCATCCAATGCGGAAGCCATATCGCATCCCACAGGAGACGCGATGAGGTTTGTCATGTCCTCCGCCAATCCTACCTTCGATGCCGGGCAACGGATAAACTCCGTGGAGATAACGGGAGACAACAGCAGGAACAATCCCGCCACAGTAACCATTGACGTGGAAAGGCTAGCGGCGCGCATAGACTGCCATGTGGCTGAGAACGGAGAATACACGGTGGAAGGAACAGAAGGAGACAAAGTAAAAATTCAAGGGATGGTAGCGGTAAACAAATACGTAATGAACGACATAAACTTTGAAACGAAAGGTGAATATGAACGCTCTTATTGGTTCAAGCGAGTGTCGGAATGGGTAGAACTGACAGAAAGCATTCCGGTAAACTACCTAGGTGACGAACAACCCGTTGACGGAACAGGACCTGCCACCAACTACGTGATAGGCCCCATGACATTGACTCCGCCAGAAATAAAAGACAGATTAGGAGATCAACAGCCTTACGACCACTCTTTCTATTTCAATAAAAACAATCTTGAACATTGGGAAGAAAACTGGATCACGGTAGAAGAACTGATGGCTGGAATCACCTCGGAGCAAAACTATGTGACTTACCACTTGCTGGATTATGTGGAGGAGAACATCGTCTCTGCCGAGATGCTGGCAGATCCTGTAAACAGAGATTATTACTGCACAGGGGTGTTGTTCAAGGCCACCTATATTCCTGCGGGCTTCACCGAAGGACAGACTTTCTACTGGTATGCCAACAAGTTTTACCGTACCTTGTCAGATATAGCTACCGAAATGGGCGGCAACATCGCTCTTACCGATGACAATTGTGTCCAATATGGCATATACAAATATACCAAAGGCACGTGCTATTACACCTACTGGATACGCCATGCCGATGATGGTGATGACACAAAGATTAGCCCCATGGAGTATGCCATTGTGCGGAACAACATCTATCAACTGAATGTGACAAGTGTGAATGGTATAGGAAGTGTAGAACCCACGGGAGATGCGCAAGTAATTATCACTGTGTATGTAGAAGATTGGAAAGATATACCAACAAACGCTGTAGAATGGTAAAGGAATTATGGGTAAGTTATTTTTCAATATAATAGGCAAGCTTGGGATTGTGCTCTGCGTATGTTTGACTATCATGGCTTGTGCCGATGATATGGCGGAACAGGTAAATAACGAAAGCTCAAAAGCTACGGTCAACCTAACATTCAACACACGCGCCAACGAAGGAGACATAGATGCCAACGAAGGCATTAAAACCCTGCGCATCATCGTGACAGACGAGGCAGGTACCATCCTTTATAATCAAAAAGAAAGCGGACTGGACGATGTGGAACGCCACAACGTAAGCATAGAACTGCCGAAAACCAAAGTACGTTTCTATGTCTTTGCCAATGAGGAGAGTATGGGGCGTGAATTTGATACGGAAGGTTTGGAACAAGACGGCATTTTGGCAGAAGGTAAACTGACATGCGAAAATATCCTGGGAAATGCGTGGATAGATACGGAACGTGCTCACTTCCCCAAGCTGGCCACAGATGAGTCTATAGCACAATTTGGGCTTCCCATGACAGGATGCAGGGGAGTGCAAGCTCACGATACATACAAAGATGACGGCATCCCCGTGGACCTGACCAACAAGACGGTGGAACAAATAGAAATACCGTTGGTAAGGTGTGTAATAAAGATAGTGGTGTATATTACGAACGCCAAGATTGGTGATGAGTACTTGGATATAAACGCAGTGAACTTCGGGCGCTTCTTTCCTGACAAGGTATATTACTATATGCACAGTAACAGGACAATGCCGCAGGGAACAAATGTAACATACCATGACTTCGATCTAGAATCGTCCGTCAGTATTCCCCAAGGGGAAGAACGCACGGTATGCACTGTTTACACTTACCCCGTTACTTTACCAAACTCTGGAGATGTTTACCGTTATAGCATCGGTCTGAATGATGAGAGAGACTACAAAGTGTTCCTCACAAAAAACGGAGAAAGAGGTAACACATATATTCCACGCAACAGCAGGTTGGTCATCAAAGGTACCATGTCTGGAACGTTGATGATAAACTGGACAGATCTCTATCTTGTGGTATGTTGTTGGGAAGACAAAAAGATGGACATAACATTTGAGTGACATGAAAAAGACGATATACTGCATATTCGTAAGCTGCGTATGCATGTTGCTCGCAGTCTCGGCCTGTACCGACGATACCTTCGTAGGGAACACAGGCAATGGAAAGCGTGTTGAAATAAGGCAATTCACTTTGCAAACTGCAAAAGACGACAGGAAAGACATGGCACTGACCAGGGCTGACGAAAATCTTTCCACCGTGAGGAATGTCACGTTGTTCGTATTCAACGCAAACGGACAGATGGAAGACTTCGGCACGTTGAACGAAAGTTCACAGATAACCGATGCTGGTACAGAGAACGGATGCAAACGGTATAAACTAAGCGGCGGCGGATTGGAGGCAACCGTAGGGGAAAAGACAGTCTATGCTGTGGCCAACGAGGATGCTCCTTTCTGGCAAAGCTGCATGGACGAGCTGAAAAACTTGCAACTGTCAGAAGAAGAATTTAAGAAGAAACTGTTTACCATCAATGCAAGCCTCATCAATGCACAAGCCCTGCCCGGTTTCGAGACAGATTATGTGCTATTGACGGGTATAGGCACCGGCATAGAGGTACAGGAAGATGGCACGGCGTCCGGCATTATCTACGCCAAACGTCCCGTGGCGCAAATAAACGTGAACATCCGCACGCATACGGAAACAGGCGGAAAAGACAATAATTACACCATAGACTTCACACCCTCCACTTACACGGTGTACAGGGTGCCCAAGCAGTGTATGGTGTTCAATAACGAAGGTACGGTTCCTGCAGAAGGCACAAGGGAGTACTACGACATACGCACACAGAATGCAAGGGAGCCGGAAGATGACGGCATATCGTACATCACTTTTTACATGCCGGAGAATCCGCAGCCTCAAGGCGATGCCGGCATAGGCGACGATTACCATAAACGTGACAAATGGGATGGCTATAAAGAAGACGGCAGCAAGAATTGGACAAATGCCCCCCATAACAGTACGTACATAGTCATAGAAGGCGACTACATAGAAACCGACGGTAACGGTATGCTGGTCTATCAAGGCAATGTGTCGTACACCATCCATTTGGGAGACTTCAGCGGAACTGGCAGCATGCAGGATTTCTCCGTGAAGCGCAATGTGAGGTATACCTACAATGTGTCCATTGAGGGAGTAGAGAACATCATAGTGGAAGCCACCACCGATGAGGAAAATGAATCGGGCGCGGAAGGCAACATCATAGGTACGGAAGATGCTGCGCAGATATTTGAACTGGACTGTCATTATGAGCAAGTATTCGTTTCTTACGACTTGACCCAGATAGCCAATGCACTGGAAAGTGAACCAACAGAAAACGGAGAGCCTGTCACAGATGAAGACATTGCCCATGCATTCATGTTATGGTCATCCACCCCGTTCAGTACAAGTCCTGAAATATTGTTGCCCTATGCGGAAACAAGAACAGAACAAGAAGCCACTAAAGACATGGATTACAAGTGGATTTATTTCTATCCACAACGAGACGCAAACGAATTGTCCCCTTATCCAGGTCTGCCCGAAAACGACGCAAGCACCGAATTGCTTACTCCTTATCAGGTATGCAGGAGTTTGGGTGCGGTGGTTAGGAGGATAATCGATGGTAAATCTATTTCAACAGACAAAAAGGTGGAAAATATATGGATTGTCCAAAATCAGGGAAGGTATTATGCTTATTTCACCGTATTCATTGACGAATACTATTATGACAAGGACCCTATCAGCGGTGAAACGGTGGCATGGGGCGACTTTACCCGCCAGAATGACCGTACCATGATTATTGCAAGCAGCATAGATAGCAGCCCTGACGGGAACAGCACCTATTCCAAAGCTCGCACATCATTTACCCAACGTTCTATCCAGACTTTCTATAATGCGGATGCGGACGAAACCATTAATGCCATGGGCGTAGAGACGTATTGCGAGAATGATTTGTTTTCGTTTTATAACATAAAAGGCGTATACGGAGACAGTCGTGGAACTTCGCCCAGTAATGGTAGAGCAAACATGATTGAGTTGGAAAGCCTGGATGACAGAACAACCCAATGGAGCTTCTATATCAAGACAAGTACTAATGGGTATTATTCCCCCGATGCTGCCGATGATAGTAGAGATCATAAGATAGGTAACAGTAATATGCTGAAGGAAAAATATTATTCGTGGTATGAAAACTACTATCCTCGGAGTGATTACTTTTATCACCCTTATTATGCATGTCTTTCACGCAACAGGGATTTAAATGGCGATACAAAAATTGACGATAATGAAATAAGGTGGTACTTGGCAGCGGCAGACCAATATTTGCGCATAGGAATAGGTTCGGATGCCATGTCGGATGCTTCACGGCTTTTCATGGTAGATAAAAGTTTGATTCCCGGAAGGAGATACCCTGATGATTTCTACAACTACGGAGCTTTGTATTATACAAGTACGAACTATGACAACGAGGAAGGAGCCGGTGTCAGCAAACGAGTGATATGGGCAGCTGAGATAGGAGCTTTTGGAGATTACAACCAATCAGGCAACCAAATGCTGATTCGGTGTGTACGCAATCTGCCAAGCAAAGAGATAGTAGAAAATAGCAATAGCACCGTGGTGGACGATACAGCCTTAGGTTCACCGTCCTATCGGTTTGACAACAGCCGCAATCTCTTCAGCTTTGGTGATGTCCTTGACCCACTGATTTTCCGTGAAGTTTCGTATGATGACCCTTACGGACCGCACTTTGAGGAGCCGAACAGTACACGTCCTTCAACAGCCAACCGACTTTATCATGGAGGATTTGTAGTGGCTGAGGATGATATTAGCATTGATTCAAATAATGACAATCTTGGGACAATGGTAAATATTTGGGATAACAGTGATAATCCTTGTGGAACATATGGTGATAATGATGAGGGACATTTAGGAGAATGGCGTGTGCCCAATCTTCGCGAGATGTTAATCATGTCAACGCAAGCCAATGCTCTTGGATTTGCCGCAGGTTCCTATTACTATATGACATCCACCAGTTTTTCGGGTAGGCAAGGCACTTCAAGTTTTGCTGGTCGTCCCGGATTCGCATATGACGCTAATCGAAAAATGATAACCGCACAACCCGATGGAGGATATTCTATCCGTGTACGTTGCGTCCGTGATGCCGATCCCAATGAGGTAGCCCCATAGTTGTTGTTAAAAGCAATTTAGATAATTCTTCCGCATGATATTCAAGCTTCATGCGGAGGAAATTATCCTTTTAATAAATAAAACAACCTCACTACTTTTTATCTAGCAGAATTATTGTATCTTTACTCCACCATAGTATGCAAGAAGAAGTTTTCGGAGTTTCTGCAGCTCACTTCTGAGATGTTTTTACTGCGTTCAACATAAACAAAGAAAGAGCAAGAGCTTTTGGGTGTTAGCTTGACCATGATCACCGCAATGGGAAACAAAATGAATATTCTCTTTTCCTCTGTTGCAATTCTCATTAAGAATCAGTACCTTTGCGATAGTCCAGTAACACTAACGAATGGAGGAACCAAGCGATGACAATTATAGCCAACCCTATTTATGATGTAGTATTCAAATACATGATGGAAGACGAGCGAGTGGCAAAGCTTTTGCTTTCCGCCTTGCTGCAGAAAGAAGTGCTTTCGCTACAAATGCGGAGACATGAATACACCGGCATACGGCAAACAGGGATTTCGCTGTTCCGCATTGACTTCTCTGCCAATGTACGCAACGAAGACGGAACAGAAAACCTGATACTGATAGAACTACAAAAAACGTGGCTGACTACAGAGACACTCCGTTTCCGTCAATATCTGGGTACACAATATTTAAATAAGGAAAACATTTCGAGTGCCGAAGGTGAGAAAGGCTATGGCCTGCCCATCGTTTCCATTTATATTTTAGGGCATAAGTTAGGCGACCTGACCGAACCGGTAGTATATGTGCGCCGCCGTTACTTGGACTATGACTCGAATCCGATAGTGGATGGTGTGCCCGACAAATTCATCGAAAGCCTGACTCACGACAGCATCATCGTACAGATACCTTTCCTGAAAGGGCGTATGCGCAACCGCTTGGAACGTATCTTGAATGTGTTCGACCAGGATTATTGCATGAAAGGCAATGAGCATTTGCTTGAAATTAATGAAGAGGTTTTTCATAATGACGAACAAATACTGGTAAGCCGCTTGGTCAAAGCGGCAGTAACACCCGATGTACGGCGTGCCATGGATGTAGAAGATGAAATCCTTTCCGAAATAGAAGCACGTGATACGACTATCATGATAAAAGATAAGGAAATAAAAGAGAAGGATAAGAAGTTGGAGGAGAAGGATAAGAAGTTGGAAGAACAGAATGAAAAACTTTCTTCAGCTATTTGCCTGTTATCCAAGAATCATATTTCTGTAACCGATATAGCAGTGCAGTTGTCTATTTCGGAAGAAGAAGTTGTTGAAACTTTACGGCGTAAAGGATTAAAATAAAACGACTTTTATGATTAGGATTGTGACGTATTTGTTTCCAGTGAGCTTCTTGCCGCACTCATTAATCCAATCATTTTCAGTATGCAAGAAGAAGTTTTCGGAGTTTCGGCAGCAATCACCTTTGCCGTTATCATGCTCGCATTTTGGTTGGTGTATTTCATCACGAAAAAAGTGACGATGATACATGCCAGACATGCCGAGCTGGAGAAAGACGAACGGGAAATGGAACAACGCGTCTTGAACACGCTTGACCGTAATGAGGATAATACGCGAAGACGGTTTGAGAGCGTAGAAAACAAAATCGATGAGATAAGAAGAGATATGTCATATATCAAAGGGAACATAGATTTCCTGCGCAACAGTGGCGCAAACCTGATACAAAGCCACAGCCCCATATCGTTGACAAATGAGGGTAAAGAAATTGCCACGCAGATAGATGCAGATGGCATTATTAGCAAAAACTGGGAAAAGATTCGGAAGAATATCGAACTGTCGGGAGTAAATACGGCATACGATGTACAAGAATATTGTTTTATGACAGCATCTGTAGAACCCGAAAAGTTTTTCGATGCGGATAGTATCATCCGGATAAAAGATTTTGCTTATCAGCACGGGAAGTCAGTACAGATTTACCTCCACATAATCGGTTTGCTGATTCGTGACAAGTTCTTGAAAGAACATCAAGGCAAGGCAACACTTTGATGAATCATCCCATATCTGTTCTTGCGGATTTTTTCGCTTCGCTCAACAACTCGTGCAATTCGCAAGTATTGAGTATGAGGAACCGAAGGTCGACGAAGTTTATTTTATAGTCTGGAGAATCGGGACATACGAAACGTACGGGCATAAAAAAAAGGAGTACCGCTGTACTCCAACCTTTGTTAACCTTAAATCTAATACTATGAAAAACACATTGCAAAGGTACGGACTTCTGGGAAATATGCAAGCATTAGGGCTATAAAAACGTGTTTTATAACATGATTTAAGAAACGTACCTTCTTATTCAAAAGTCTTTAACAGATTAAGGCATCAGCTTACACCAAGCTCTTTCCGTGCCACATCGAGTGCTTCATTGATGTTGCTGCAGATGTTTTCCTTGCCCAGCAAAGTATAGAAGCCCGACCGTTCCAATACGTCGTGCACCTGCGGATTGACACCCGAAAGGATGATGTGGATGTTTTCCTTTTGTGACATCTCGCACAGGGTAGTCAGGTTGTGTATGCCCGTAGAGTCGATGAAAGGCACTTTGCGCATGCGGATGATGCGTATCTGCGGGCGGTCGCCCAGCCGTGCCATGATTTCTTCAAATTTGGTGGCGATGCCGAAGAAGTAAGGTCCGTTTATTTCGTATACTTCCACGCCTTCGGGGATAACCAGGTGTTCTTCGTGCGTTTCCACGTCCGATTCCTTGTTGGGGTCGATTTCATCGGTAATGACCGATATCTGCGTGGTCTCCATCACTCGTTTCATGAACGATACGCAGGCGATGACCAGCCCCACTTCGATAGCCACGGTCAGGTCGAATATCACGGTGAGGAAGAAGGTGATAAGCAATACGGTGACATCGGATTTCGGGTTTTTCAGCAGCCCTTTGAATACTCTCCAGCCACTCATGTTATAGGATACTACTACCAGCACGCCGGCAAGGCACGCCATCGGGATGAACTTGGCGAGCGGCATCAGGAATATCAGGATGAGCAGAAGCACGATGGCATGAACGATACCGGCTATCGGCGAGCGGCCTCCGTTGTTGATATTGGTCATGGTGCGGGCAATGGCTCCCGTGGCAGGAATGCCGCCGAAGATGGGTGAGATAATGTTGGCAATGCCCTGTGCCACCAGTTCGGTGTTTGAGTCATGATGGTCTCCGATGACTCCGTCGGCTACGGTGGCGGAGAGTAAAGACTCTATTGCCCCCAGCACGGCGATGGTTATCGCTACGGGGAAAAGGTTTTTCACCGCTTCCCAGTCGAGCGAAGGTACGGTAGCTTCGGGTAATTGTGACTGGATGCTGAAGCGGTCGCCGATGGTGTCGATGCTGGTCACACCTCCGTACATCTTCATCAGGTATACCGCTACGGTCACAAGGATAATCGCTACCAGCGAGCCGGGAATCTTTTTCGAGAACTTGGGCGTGAGCGCGATAATCAGGATGCTGGCTATGCTGACCGCTACGTTCCACCAGTTGACGGTATCGAAATGGCGTGCATAGAGTATCCATTTGCCGATAAAGTCGCCCGGCACCTTCTCGCCTCCGAATTGCAGGCCGAATACATCAGCTATCTGTGTGGTGAAGATGGTCAGGGCGATACCGCTTGTGAAACCGATGATGATGGGGTAGGGAATGAACTTGATGATGGTGCCCAGCCGGAACATTCCTAATATAATAAGGAGTATGCCCGCCATTAAGGTCGCTATCATCAGGCCTTCCAGTCCGTATTGCTGGATAATGCCGTAGATGATAACGATAAAGGCTCCCGTAGGTCCGCCTATCTGTACTTTGCTCCCGCCCAAAAGCGAGATGATGAATCCCGCTACGATAGCGGTGATGATGCCTTTTTCGGGACTTACTCCCGAAGCGATGCCAAAAGCAATGGCAAGCGGAAGGGCTACGATGCCTACGATGATGCCTGCCATCAGGTCGGTAGAGAAGTCCGACCGGGTGTAGTTCCGAAGCGTATCTACCAGCTTCGGCTTAAACTGAAATGTCTTCATATACCTATTGAAATAATTAAAATAATAAAAAAGAAGTGCAAAAGTATATATTTATCCGAACATAAACGACTACATTCCCGTTAATCTTTCAAGAAAAGGCAAGAAAGTCTTAATAGAACATAAAAGATTGATTGTAATGATTACAAATTTGAATAAAAATACTATCTTTGTAATGTTGAAAAGAAAACAATGTCTAACCACTAAATAACTAACAATTATGGGAAAAAGTATTAAAGGAACAAGAACAGAGAAGAATCTGGGTATTTCATTTGCTGGCGAATCACAGGCAAGAATGCGTTACACTTACTTTGCAAGTGCGGCAAAGAAAGAAGGATATGAACAAATTGCCGCTATCTTTACCGAAACTGCAGATCAGGAGAAAGAACATGCCAAGCGGATGTTTAAATGGCTGGAAGGCGGAATGGTGGAAATCACAGCCAGCTATCCTTCGGGTGTTATCGGAACTACGCTGGAAAACCTGAAGGCTGCAGCAGCAGGCGAGAACGAGGAATGGTCGCTGGACTATCCGAAGTTTGCTGATATTGCCGATGAAGAAGGATTTCCTGCTATCGCCAAGATGTATCGTGAAATAGCTGTTGCCGAAAAGGGGCACGAAGAAAGATATCTTGCACTGGCAAAGAATGTAGAAGAAGGTAAGGTGTTCAAGAAAGATACCGAAGTGGTATGGCAATGCCGTAATTGCGGATACCTGTATGTAGGTACGGAAGCTCCCGAAACTTGTCCGGCTTGCTTGCATCCACAAGCTTACTTTGAAGTGCAGAAAACGAACTATTAAGTCTTGCTTGACAGCTCGGTAATTCATCACAGGGGACACAGGGATACAGGAGTATTTCTGTGTCCCTTGCGGTTTAAAATACCTACTTTCAGGTATTGACAAAACAGATGAAAGTTTGCAATTTTGCGGACATAGAAAATAACTTTTAAAATCAATAAATGTATGAAAATCAAATCAATCATAGGTCGTGAAGTGCTCGACTCGCGTGGCAATCCTACCGTAGAAGTGGATGTAATGCTGGAATCTGGTATAATGGGACGTGCTTCGGTTCCGTCCGGGGCTTCTACAGGCGAGCACGAAGCGTTGGAACTTCGCGATAAAGATCCGAAACGCTATGGCGGTAAGGGTGTATTGAAGGCTGTAGAGAATATCAATACGGTCATAGCTCCGGCTTTGACGGGCTGGTCTGTACTGGAACAGCGTGCCATCGACCGGAAAATGTTGGAACTGGACGGCACCAAGACAAAATCGAATTTGGGTGCCAATGCCATTTTGGGCGTTTCGCTTGCCGTGGCAAAAGCTGCTGCAAATTACCTGCACATTCCTCTCTATCGCTATATCGGAGGGGTAAATACGTATGTAATGCCCGTCCCGATGATGAACATCATCAATGGCGGTTCGCATAGCGATGCCCCGATTGCATTCCAAGAGTTTATGATTCGTCCGGTAGGTGCTTCTTCGTTCCGTGAAGGCTTGCGTATGGGTGCAGAAGTATTCCACGCCTTAAAGAAGGTTTTGCACGACCGTGGACTGAGTACGGCGGTAGGTGATGAAGGAGGTTTTGCTCCGACATTGAATGGTACGGAAGACGCACTTGACTCCATCCTTGCCGCTATCCGGGCAGCAGGCTACGAACCAGGCAAGGACGTGAAAATCGGTATGGACTGTGCGTCATCTGAGTTTTATAAGGATGGAGTATACGATTACACCATTTTCGAAGGGGAAAAAGGAAAGAAACGTACATCGGATGAACAAATCGCTTATCTGGAAGAACTGATTGACAAGTATCCGATTGATTCTATCGAAGACGGTATGAGTGAAAACGACTGGGAAGGCTGGCAGAAACTGACGGCACGTATCGGCGGACGTTGCCAGCTGGTAGGCGATGACCTGTTCGTAACCAATGTAGAATTCCTTTCGAAAGGAATTGCCATGGGATGTGCTAATTCCATATTGATAAAGGTAAACCAGATAGGCTCGCTTAGCGAAACGCTGGATGCTATCGAGATGGCACACCGCCATGGTTATACTACGGTTACATCCCATCGTTCGGGTGAAACCGAAGATGCCACCATAGCCGATATAGCTGTAGCAACGAATAGCGGACAAATTAAGACCGGTTCGCTGAGCCGTTCGGACCGTATGGCGAAATACAACCAGTTGCTCCGTATCGAAGAAGAATTGGGCGACTTGGCAGTATACGGATATAAGCGTATTAAATGAAAAAAATCACTTGAAGCTTGTTATAAAGGGGAGATTTCAGCTGAAATTCTCCCCTTTTTCCCCTAAAATGAAGAAAAAATGAAAAAAAACAGGGAAATGTATTGCAGGTTTAAAAAATAGTTGTACCTTTGCAACCGCAATCGAGAGAGATAGCAACGAAAGAAAAACAAAATGGTGCGTTAGTTCAGTTGGTTAGAATACATGCCTGTCACGCATGGGGTCACGGGTTCGAGTCCCGTACGCACCGCAAAAATAAAAAATATTCGCTTATGAATCCCTAAGTTGTTACAACTTAGGGATTTTATTTTATAGTACTCCCCCTTCTAGCCGCACAAATAACAGCAAGGTGCGCAAGAAACACACGCAAACGTTTGATTGACTGAATGAAAATTCCTAATTTTGCACAATTATTTGAAATTACGTAATTTACTATAAGATGAACCAAGAATTCGAGCTGATCGCCAAAACCTTCCAGGGATTGGAAGAAATATTGGCACAAGAACTCACCGAACTGGGAGCAGGAAACATCCAGATCGGACGGCGTATGGTATCGTTTACCGGAGACAAAACAATGATGTACCGCGCCAATTTCAACTTGCGCACTGCTATCCGCGTGCTGAAACCCATCAAACATTTTCAGGCGACAAATGCCGACGAGGTGTACAATGCCGTAAAAGCCATAGCTTGGGAGAATTATATGGATAATACGACCAGCTTTTCGGTAGATGCAGTGGTATTTTCGGAGGTTTTCCGTCACTCCAAATTTGTAGCCTATAAAGTAAAAGATGCCATTGTTGATTATTTCCGCGAAAAAACCGGAAGTCGTCCATCGGTACGGATCAATAACCCTGACTTGGCACTGAATATTCACATTGCCGAAGATCAATGCACACTTTCACTTGATAGTTCGGGCGAATCGCTTCATCGCCGCGGTTATCGGCAAGAACAAGTAGAGGCACCCTTGAATGAGGTGCTTGCGGCCGGAATGATTCTAATGACAGGCTGGCGGGGAGAATGCGACCTGATAGACCCGATGTGCGGTTCGGGCACCATCCCCATTGAAGCGGCATTGATAGCCAGAAATATAGCTCCAGGCGTGTTTCGTAAAGAATTTGCTTTTGAGAAATGGAAAGACTTTGATAAGGAACTGCTGGACTCCATCTACAACGATGATTCACAGGAACGTGAATTTACCCACAAAATTTACGGTTACGACAACAATCCGAAAGCCAATGAAATAGCAACTCATAATGTAAAGGCAGCCGGATTGACCAAAGACATCGTATTGAAGGTACAGGCGTTCCAACAATTTGAGCAACCCAAAGAAAAGAGTCTTATCATTATGAATCCGCCTTATGGCGAACGCATCTCTTCAGATGACTTGTTAGGATTGTATCAGATGATAGGCGAACGGTTGAAACACGCATTTACAGGTAATGATGCGTGGATATTGAGTTATCGGGACGAATGTTTCGACCAGATCGGACTGAAAGCATCAGTAAAAATTCCGCTCTTCAACGGTGCTTTGGAATGTCAGTTCCGCAAATACCAACTATTTGACGGTAAATATCGTGAATTCCGTAGTGAGAATCCTGACAAAGAATTCAAGCCAAAGGGTGAAGAAAAGATAGTACGCGCGCGTCATCACGGTGAAAAAGTGGAATACGGACGGCGCGAAGGTAAAGAACGTTTCCGTGACAGCGCCCGTCGGGAATGGGATAAACCGGGATTTCGTCCGCGTGAAGACCGTCGCAGGGAAGAAGATGACCGTCGTTCGTTCCGTCCTCGCAGGGCTGAAGACGGCAAAGAGTTTACACGGGAACGCAAACAAGCTTTCAACCGCGAAGAACCGAAACGTTTCTCACGCAATGAAGAAAGTGATAAACTGGCCAGAATCCCGGCAAACCTGCGCTATATGCATCGCCGCCGGAAACCGGAAGAAGAAAATTAAGTTTGTAAGTTTTTGAGTTTGTAAGTTCTTTGGTTTAAAGTTTCAAGAACTCAAGAGCCTGAAAAACTTACAAACTAAAGAACTCAAAAACTAAAATCACAACCTATATGAAAAAATTTCTATCATTTATTATAACACTTTGCATGACCGTTACTTTGTGCGCCCAAGAAAAAAAAGCGTTCACACTGGATGATGTGATTCCCGGTGGAAGCAATTATTTTAACCTGACTCCTCAAAACTTACCAGGGTTGCAATGGTGGGGAGATGTATGTGTGCGTGCAGATGTGGACGATATCAGGCAAATAGATAATCGTACCGGAGAAGAAACTATACTGGTGACACTGAAAGAAGTGAACGAAGCCTTGCAAAACGGAGAAAAGCCGTACAAACTTTTAGCTCCCATCAAGCCGCTTCACACCCTGCAAGGCGCTTCCCTGCCTTGGGAAAACCGGAACCTCCTGATGTTTTCGGACTATGTGGGAGATGAAGAAAAAAGTGAAAGCTATGTCTTCTTCTATGACTTTGTTCAGAAGAAGTTAACCAACATGTTCCGCATCCAAGAAGCAAACGCCACCAACTTTGATTTCTGCAAAGAGAACGGCTATCTTGCTTATACGGCAGGCGACCATTTATATATTGCCAACCACGGGGATTTTTCCACCGCGGTAAGCCCGCACCCAACGGGTGGAAAGGAAATAGATAACGACATCGTTTACGGCCAAGCGGTTCACCGCAACGAGTTCGGCATCATGAAAGGTACGTTCTGGAGCCCGAAAGGCACGTATCTGGCCTTCTACCGGATGGACCAAAGCATGGTGACCGATTATCCGCAGGTGAACACCACCACCCGCATCGCAACCCTCGTGCCCGACAAATATCCGATGGCAGGCATGACCAGCCACAAGGTGACCGTCGGCATCTATCATGTAAAGACGGGAAAAACCATTTACCTGCAGGCAGGTGACCCAACCGACCGTTACTTTACCAACATCAGCTGGTCGCCCGACGAGAAAGACATCTATGTCATCGAACTGAACCGCGACCAGAACCACGCACAACTGGTGCAATACAATGCCGAAACCGGCGAGAAGAAAGGCGTGCTTTACGAAGAGAAGCATGCCCGTTACGTAGAGCCGCAACACCCCTTGGCTTTCTTGCCCTGGGACGAAACCAAGTTCGTCTACTGGAGCCAACGCGACGGGTATCACCACCTTTATCTAATGGATACCCAAAAGCCTCAGGCAGGCGAATGGAAAACCGGAAAGGATGCGGACGACACGTATTGCGAATACCTGCAGACCACCCCGCTCACCCAAGGAGACTGGCTGGTGCAGGAAATCTTAGGCTTTAACAAGAAGATGAAGACCGTCATCATCGGAAGCACGGAAATCTCTCCGCTCCAGACCAATGTCTTCAGCCTCGATGTAAAGGCCGGGAAACGTACCTTGATAGGCAAACGGGACGGAATGCACCGCGCGCAACTCTCGGAAAACGGAACATTCCTGATAGACAATTTCACTTCGAACGATGTTCCACGTGAAATCAGCATCCTGCCTACCGACGGGAAAAAAGGCGTTACATTGCTTACTGCCACCGACCCGATGAAAGAACAATACAACTTGCCCGAAATCAGCATCGGCACCATCAAAGCCGCCGACGGAAAGGCCGACCTGTATTATCGCCTGATTAAGCCGGTGGGCTTCGACCCGAACAAGAAATACCCTGCCATTATCTACGTATATGGCGGTCCGCACGCACAGATGATTCACAACACACGCTTCTATGATGCACGCGGATGGGACCTTTATATGGCACAACAAGGCTATGTAATGCTTACGGTAGACAACCGGGGAAGTGATAACCGGGGCATTCAGTTCGAAAACTGCACCTTCCGCCAATTAGGCGCAGAAGAAGCCAAAGACCAAGTGGAAGGAGTCAAGTTCCTGCAATCACTTCCGTATGTGGATGCCGGAAAGATAGGCGTACACGGCTGGAGTTTCGGCGGCTATATGACCACCAACCTGATGCTGACTTACCCTGACCTCTTCAAGGTAGGCGTGGCTGGAGGTCCGGTCATCGACTGGAAATATTACGAAGTAATGTACGGCGAACGCTATATGGACACGCCGCAAACCAATCCCGAAGGATATAAAAGCCGGGATTTGAAAGCCAAAGCCGGCAATCTGAAAGGAAGGTTGGAAATCATCATCGGCGGAATGGACCCCACGTGCGTTCCCCAACATACGATTACCTTCCTGCGTGCATGCATCGATGCCGGAACGCATCCCGACCTCTTCATCTATCCCGAAGACGGGCATAACATGATGGGACGTGACCGCGTTCACCTGCATGAACACATCACGCGTTATTTCCTTGATTATTTAAAATAACCCGATATGACCCGATTTCACCACAGAGGAAATAATAAAAACGCAGTGTGCTTCTGTGTCCTCTGTGGTGAATAAATATAATAAAAGACATCAACTTAAATCGAACGGATATGAAACTACTGTTATTAGGTTCAGGCGGACGCGAACATGCATTGGCATGGAAAATCGCACAAAGTCCGAAAATAGAAAAGCTGTACATCGCTCCGGGCAATGCCGGAACGCAAGAGGTAGGCGAAAACGTAGCCATCAAAGCCGATGACTTCGAAGCCATCAAACGTTTTGTCCTTGAAAACAGCATCGACATGCTGGTAGTGGGTCCTGAAGACCCGCTGGTAAAAGGCATCTACGACTTCTTCCGCAACGATGAAGCCTTGAAAAATATTCCGGTTATCGGTCCGTCGAAAGCCGGAGCAACCTTGGAGGGAAGCAAGGAATTCGCTAAAGGGTTCATGCAACGTCACGGCATCCCTACGGCAGGCTATAAAAGCATAACTTCTGCCAACCTGGAAGAAGGACTGGCATTCCTCGAAACCCTGCAGGCACCTTACGTGCTGAAAGCCGACGGCTTGTGTGCCGGCAAAGGCGTGCTTATCCTTCCCACTCTGGAAGAAGCTAAGAAAGAACTGAAGGAAATGCTGGGAGGAATGTTCGGAAACGCTTCGGCAACCGTTGTCATCGAAGAATTCCTGAGCGGCATCGAATGTTCGGTATTTGTACTGACCGATGGAAAACATTATAAGATTCTGCCCGAAGCCAAAGACTACAAACGCATCGGCGAAGGCGACAAAGGACTGAATACTGGCGGTATGGGTTCGGTATCTCCCGTTCCGTTTGCCGACAAAGCATGGATGCAAAAGGTAGAAGACCGCATTATCCGTCCCACGGTAGAAGGGCTGGCTGCTGAAGGATTGGACTACAAAGGATTCATCTTCTTCGGGCTTATCAACGTAAAAGGAGACCCGATGGTCATCGAATACAATGTACGTATGGGCGACCCCGAGACGGAAAGCGTCATGCTTCGCATCAAGAGCGACTTGGTAGACCTCTTTGAAGGCGTGGCAAACGGAAACCTCCATGAAAAGACCTTGGAAATCGATTCGCGCTCAGCCGTATGTGTCATGCTGGTATCCGGCGGTTATCCCGAAGCCTATCAGAAAGGATTCCCCATCAGCGGCATTGAAGAAGCCAAAGCAGGCGGAAGCATCGTGTTCCATGCCGGAACGGCAATAAAAGACGGGCAAGTGGTAACAAACGGCGGACGTGTCATTGCCGTCAGCTCGTATGGAACCAATAAAGAAGAAGCCTTAAGACAATCGTTCACCAATGCCGGAAAGATTCATTTCGAGAAGAAATATTTCCGTTCCGACATCGGATTTGATTTATAAATGATACTCGTTATATTATCTGTGTGTCATAAATCAATGAACTGTTAATTATGTTTTCATCAAGAAACAGATTCCAATACCAAGTAGCTACAGGAAGATTGACCCTTCCTGTAGCTGCTATTCTTACGCTGATCGTTTGGACACTTTCTTCGGTTCATGATTGGCCAAGCATAAGTTCGTTGCTGGCATATGGACTTACCTCTTACCTGCTGATTGAAACAGAAACCAAGTTCGTTTTAATACGTACCCGCACTACACTTCCCGCAGTTCTGTTCCTGTTGCTTTATGCAGCTATGCCGTTCTTACACGAAACTTCGCTGACATGTATTTTGCCAGTTTTGTTTATACTGATGCTCTTGTTCCTTTTTCGGAGCTACGAGTCTCCTTATGCTTCTGGAGCCCTGTTTCAAGCATTCTTCTGTCTGGGGCTAAGCAGTTTTATACTTCCTGCATTGGCCTGGCTTACACCTTTATTATATATACACACTATCAGCCTGCGTTCACTCAATATCCGTAGTTTCTTTGCCGGCATTATCGGCTTTACACTACCCTACTGGCTACTGTTCGGATACTATGTATGGACGGACGACTTAGAAGCGGTTTATCCTTACCTGATGCGTCTGTTCCAATTCCAGCCCGTCAACTATCATACACTGACGCTCACTCATTATGTGTCATGGAGCATTGTTCTGATATTCTCCGGTATTTACGGCACATTCTACCTGCGGTCTGCCTTCAAAGACAAAGTACAGACACGTATTCTGTTGCGTATCTTTGTATGGATGATGCTTTGGCTTAACCTTTTGTGTGTGTTACAGCCACAATATTTCCAGGCATTGTTACCATTGATGTTGATTCCTGCCTCTTTGATAAGTGCACATTATTTTGCCCTGACGTTCAACCGGGTTTCGCATATCCTGTTCAATACTACCCTTATCTTATGGGTTTCACTTTGTTTATTTAATCTATGGATGCTTTTTTTCAACTTCTGACAGACTGGGGATACATCGGGATGTTTATTTCCGCCTTTCTTGCCGGAACTGTCTTGCCATTCTCATCTGAAGCTGTTCTGTTGGCATGTGTAGGATTAGGGTTGGATCCTGTATGGTCTACAATTGCTACAACCAGTGGCAATGCATTAGGAGGCATTACTTGCTACTGGATAGGGCATCTGGGCAAAATGGAATGGATAGAGAAATACCTGAAGGTAGATAAAAAACAGATGGACCGTGCCGAACGTTTTATTCGTGGGCGAGGTTCGTGGATGGCATTGTTTTCTTTCTTGCCTGTGATAGGTGACGCCATCCTCATTGTGCTGGGTTGGATGCGCGCCAACGTATGGATAGTAACACTCTCGATGACCCTTGGAAAACTGGCACGTTATACTATCTTGGTAGCTGCAACGCTAGGGGTAATTGATTTAATGTAAGAAGTGAAAAAATCTGGCTTAAACTTGAAATATATTGACTAAACCACAAATAAAGATGATAGAACTCGAACAAACCGCTGATGGAAGCAACACACTCTTCGTCCCCGAATTGAATGAACACTACCATTCTGTAAAAGGAGCACTCACCGAATCGGAACACATCTTTATCCGAATGGGACTGGAACACCATCCTTCTCCCTCTCCCCACATATTGGAAATAGGCTTCGGCACAGGACTGAATGCCTTCCTTACCTTGCTTGCAGCCGGAAAATTCGGACGTACCGTACATTATACCACCCTTGAACGCTACCCTATAACACCCGAACTGGCAAACTGTCTTGCTTATCCCGAACAGATTTCTCCCGAACATGCCACAGCTTTCCGTACACTTCATACTGCACCATGGGAAAAAGACGTTCCGCTTACCCCTTTTTTCACTTTACACAAGGTACAAACCGACTTTACTACCTATACTTTCCCCGATTTGTACGACATAATCTATTTCGATGCCTTCGCTCCCGAAAAACAACCTGAGATGTGGAGTCCGGAACTCTTTACCCGTCTTTTTACCCATTTGAATCCTGGAGGTTTCCTCACTACCTATTGTGCTAAAGGTATCGTGCGTCGTACCCTACAAGCTGCAGGCTTTACCGTAGAACGCTTGCCCGGTCCTCCAGAAGGCAAACGTGAGATATTACGGGCAAGTAAGATTTAAACTTTACTACGAAACACAATTATTCCCGTAACTACCTATAAGTGCCATTATAACTGTCCGTAATGACTTATATGCTTCATAGCCTCAACAGATTCTGATAAAAATTAAGAAGTTAGGGAAGTTGGCGAGGAGTTAAAAACCGATATGTTGTGGTTGGGTATTTATATGTTGAGCGGTGTGCAATTGTACATTAATACATACTGTCGGTATCACTCTTGTTGCCAATATCATGTTGGATTGCAAATCCGCTTCTTCAATTATGCCAGATTACACATCCGGCATGACAAGCAAGCTTTGGTCTCTCCGTAATATAGCTGCATCGTTTGTAAGATTAATAATCTTACAGCGTGAAGATTAATAATCTTTCGGCATGAAGATTAATAATCTTACAAACAAGGCAGCTATGTGATTTGTCTTTTATTTGTTGATTTATGTTCAGGCAAATATTCTCAAAAGCGGAAACTAAGAAACTGTTTCTTAAAAATGTAATGCGGCACGGATACGTGCGTAGGGGGCATCTTTCAAAATGACTTTTTTATTCCCATCAAGCAGGTAAAGCGATGGCATGGCTTTCAGGTCATAGAGGGCGTTTAGCTTGATAGCCTCACGGTCGGTGCCTACCATCCAGTTGGCCGGGAGGTTGGAGAGATCGCTACGCCATGCTTCTGGATTACCTTCGGTGTAAATGGCCAATACGGTGAGTTTCCCATCGGTTACAGCATCTGCCAAGGTCTGGTCGTGCAGCATGTCTTGCATGATTTCATGACAACTGGGGCATTCCGGATCATAGAATATCAGCAGCAGACGGTTGTTTGAGGCTGGAGTTTGATGAAGTTTGCTTGCCTGTCCGTTGGGTAGATAATACGTAAAGTCAGAAGCAAGTGTACCAGGCTGGTTCCGGCTGATGAGCTTTTGTTTGAAAGCCAATGTGCTTTTAGTCGCATCGTCTATGGTTTTGCTTTGCAGCATACGGTTCAGGTAAACAAGATACAATGCTTCGTTGTATAAGGGTGAGTTGGGATTGTATAAATATTCGTCGAACAAATGCGTGAATGTTTTGCACGCTTCCTGTTGCTGTTCTATATGCGAGCAGAGAGCATCCAGACTCTTTGTGATTTCTTGTGAAGAACTTTCACCATCTGCCAGTAACGAGATGTGATTGACGAATCCTTGTTCGGTTATGTCACGGTTATTAAGTAAAGTCGTGTCGGAGAAGTTGAAATTATCCCAATAGTGTGCCAATAGAAACTCACGACGTTCCTCCGGCTCAGTCAACATCACTGGAATGTCGGGGAAAGGGAACTGTGCTTTGTCTGGTTGTGTGGCTACATTTTCTTTTTGTATGGACGTGTGTTCTTCGGTCGCATGCTGTTTTTGCCCGGAGGTGCATGAAGTTCCGAGAATGATGCATACAATTGCGATGTAGTAATAAAGGTGTGTTTTCATACCCATATTTTTTGAATATTACAAGTGCAAAGATACGATTTTATAAATGAAGAATGAAGGATTTAGCATAAAGAATCCTTGCAAATTTGGCTTGGCATACATTCTTTATCTTTATCCTTCATCATTTTTCAGACCAGCTTGTAAACACCTCCGGCATAATTGCGGATGATACCTTTTAATTCCAGTTCGAAGAGGATGCCACTCATGCGGGTTATGGGGATATTGCTTTCTACTACTAAGCTATTCACTTGCATGCCTTCGGTTTGTTTTTGAAGGAGTTGTACTACTTGTGTCTCTTCCGCGTTCAGTTCGGGAAACAGTTGCCGCTGGATAGCCGCCGGTATTTCTTTGGGGCGGTTCCAGTTCATTGCTTTCACCAGTTCTTCGGCGCTTTGGAGTAAAATGGCACGGTTGGAGCAGATAAGCCGGTTGCAGCCTTCAGAGTAAGTATCGTCTACCCGTCCGGGAAAGGCAAAACAATCCCGATGATAACTGTCGGCTATTTCGGCAGTAATCAGTGAGCCTCCTTTCAATGCCGATTCTACTACGATAGTAGCGTCACTGATACCTGCTACAATCCGGTTCCGTTTTACGAAGTTCTGTCTGTCGGGATTTGTTCCGCTCATAAATTCGGTCAGCAGTCCACCGTGGGTTGTCATTTCAATAGCCGTATGCCGGTGAATATATGGATAAATCCGGTCTAGTCCGTGTGCCAGTACACCTATTGTATCCAATTGGTACTGCAAGGCTGCGCGATGGGCATGGATGTCAATGCCGTATGCCAGCCCACTGACGATAAGAGTATCAGGCATCAGTTCTTGCAGGTCGTGTATGAAGCGGTCGCACAAGGCTTTGCCATAACCTGTGGCATTGCGTGTACCTACCATACTGATGATGTGGCGGCTGTTTAGGTCGGCATTGCCTTGATAAAACAAGACCAGTGGAGCATCACTACACTCGCGTAACCGGGAAGGGTAGTCTTCGTCATCGGAGGTAAGGCAGGCAATGTGGTTTTTCTCGGCAAAAGTAAGTTCGGCTTCACATCTGCGAAGTATTTCCGGATGGTCGAATGCTTGTAGAAGTCTGGGGCTGACTTGGGGTAGTAAGTCGCGTAACTCTTTGGTATGTGTAAAGAGGAAGGTGGCATTCCCTGCCGCTTGTAGCAGATTGTGGGCATGATTGATGCCGATGCCGGGCAGTTGGGTCAAGGCAAGCCGGTAAAGTGTTTCTTGTGTGTTCATTCGTTGAAATAAGGTGCAAAAAGGTTGTTGAAAAGTTCACTGTCACTCAGCCGTCCGTTGATGAGGCATACGGTTTCAACTGTTGATTTAATGGCTATTTTCATATCAGGCAAACGGAAAATATCTTGGTAGAAGACATATTTGATGCCTTCTTTCTTCAGATAGAGTTTGGAAACAAATTCGTCTCCGCTTTTCAGTGGTGTCTTGAATGCCATGGTCAGCCGTGCTACTACCGGATCAATACCTTCTGTATGAAGTTTGGCAAAACTGATGCCGGCAGACAATAAAAATTCATGCCGGGTGTGTTCAATGTAATGTTGGTAGTTAGCGTTGTTTACGATACCTTGCAGATCGCATTCATAGTCGCGTACTTTCATTTTCAGTTCATAGATATATTTCATGAGTTATTGAGTTTTTAAGTTATTGAGTTTTTAAGTTTTTGAGTTGGCAAGTTGACAAGTAAACAAGGCCTCGGATAGTAAAGGTATTTAAAACCTCGTCACCTTGTCACCTCGTCACCTCGTCACCTTGTTACCTTGTCACCTCGTCACCTTGTTACCTCGTCACCTCGTCACCTTGTCACCTCGTCACCTTGTCACCTCGTCACCTTGTTACCTCGTCACCTTTTTCATATATTCGTACCCGATTCTGCAATACAAGCATTTCTTTGGGTCGCAATAGTTCTTTTTGAGTTGGATAAGCGCCTGGCTGTCTCCGGCATGGTTGGCTTTCAGTCCACATTCCTGCCAAGTCCGGATGATGTAATTGTTTTCCGGTTTCAGTTCTTCGAGGAAGCGGTTGGCGCGTTGGCAAAGGGCTTCGTTCGCTTTGTGTTTGCCATACGCATATAGAAAAGGAACTACCGTGTTGATGATAAGCAAGTCGATAGAATTGTTGCTTAACGTTTTCGGATGAGCGGGAGAAATTTCGCCGAATGTATAGTGTGTCAGCCAGTACTCGGAAGTACCTCCTCGGAGCAGTTCACGTACTTGCTTCAGGTTGTCTGTTTCCATCAGTTGGGAAAGTAATCCTTGTGAACGATGGTACAGGCAAGCCAATTGGGCAATACGTATATGTGGAAAATTGCCCGGACGCAGCCGGAGAAAACGCCAATGGCAGTCTGCCGAGGGAGTAAGTCCGAATTTATGGCTGAGGTAAGCATATTCTTTTATCAAGGCTTCGGTATAAGTGTCTATCGGAAGCTCCTGCAACAGTCCGGCTTGTCCGAAAAATAGGGCTTCTACCTGAAATAGACTATCGCGGTGCTTGTTGACTGCTGTTAAAGGTACGGTTTTTGCCCATAATTCGAAGGTGTCACTATTCACTCCGAAACCAAAATTGCGCGCCAGAGTGATAAAGAAAGCATTTTCCCAGTCACTGTTGCAGGCTTTCAGTCGCTGGTGTATTTGTTCTGTCTTGCTTTCGAACCGTTCTACTTGCAAGGCGGATAGCCAGCTGTGCAAGAAGAACGCTGATAGGGAAGGAATCAGTTCATGACAAGCCGGATAACGGTCTTCCTGCAGCAATTGTTCGTAATGGGCAAGCAAGGCAGGCGGGCAATGCAGCTCCATTTGCGGGATAGGTTCGCCGTTGGTACGGACAGGGGAGGCATCCATTCGTGAAGCTACATGCAGAATGACTGAATCGTATGCCGGGTCAAGGTGGTGCCGGTGGGCAAACCAGTCGGACGCTTGCAGGTGTATTTCCACGTTGCCTACCCACAGCACACCGTTTAACTTGATTTTGGCGTTGAAGAAATCAGGGCCTGCATGTATATTGGGCAGTCCCACGTCGATGATTTCCACTGTTTGTCCATCGGTTGTTTGTAGCGGCTGAAGGGCAAAAAGTTTGTGTTTCCACACGTAATGTAAGAGTTGTTCCATGTTAATGAGGTGTAAATGTTCGCTAAATGTAATGATTAATAACGAAAAACGCTATCTTTGTGGCTGAATTTAATTGATTTATTTATGAAAATAGCATTAATCGGATATGGAAAGATGGGTAAAGAGATAGAAAAGGTCGCTCTTTCCCGCGGACATGAAATAGTAAGTATCATAGATGTGGACAATCATCAGGACATCGATTCTGATGCTTTCCGTTCGGCAGACGTAGCTATTGAGTTTACAGCTCCGGCAGTGGCATACGGCAATTGTATGGAGGCTTTCAAGCAAGGAGTGAAAGTTGTATCAGGTAGTACTGGCTGGATGGGTGAACACGGTGACGAGGTGCGCCGCTTGTGCAAGGAAGAAGGAAAGACGTTGTTCTGGTCATCCAATTTCAGCCTGGGGGTAGCTATATTCTCGGCGGTTAACAAGTATCTGGCTAAGATAATGAACCGTTTTCCCAACTATGATGTTTCGATGGTGGAAACACATCATATCCATAAGGTGGACGCACCCAGCGGTACAGCCATCACACTTGCCGAAGGTATCCTGGAAAATCTGGACCGTAAGAGTAAATGGGTAATGGGTACCTTAACTGCTCCCGACGGTACTGTAAGTGGAACGACGGAGTGTGCTCCAGATGAATTGCCGGTCAGTGCTATCCGGCGGGATGAAGTGCCGGGTATCCATACTATCCGCTACGAATCGGAAGCCGATTCCATCATCATTACACACGATGCAAAAAACCGGAAAGGGTTTGCCTTGGGGGCTGTGCTGGCTGCTGAATATACAGCTGTTCACGAAGGCTTTTTGGGAATGAATGACTTATTTCAATTTTAAGGAACGGGTATGATACAAGCATCGCGCAGGCAATGGGTGAAATTCGGCATTGTCTTGTTTTTATACATTCTCTTTCTCATCTGGCTGAAAAGCTGGCTGGGTATAGTCGTCATCCCTTTTATCTTCGATGCCTATATCACCAAGAAAATACCTTGGACGTGGTGGAAAAAATCGAAGAATAAGGCGGTGCTCACGGTAATGGGGTGGGTAGATGCCATTGTGTTTGCATTGGTAGCGGTTTATTTCGTCAACCTGTATTTTTTCCAGAACTATGTTATTCCTTCTTCTTCGTTGGAGAAATCATTGTTGGTAGGCGACTATTTGTTCGTAAGCAAGATGAGTTATGGGGCTCGTATTCCACAGACTCCTTTGCATATGCCGCTCACTCAGCACACGCTTCCGGTCTTCAATTGTAAGTCGTATCTGGAATGGATTCATTGGGATTACAAGCGTGTGGGCGGATTGGGTACGGTAAAACTGAATGATATCGTGGTCTTTAATTTCCCGGCAGGAGATAGCGTGGCTACAGCCATACCTGCTGATGACTTGTACCGCTTGAGTTATGATGCAGGCAGACAATTGTCACAGCAGGTCGATTTCTCGCGCTTGGATGCCGAGCAGCAACGGCAAGTATTTGATTATTATTACGCAGCCGGACGCAAGTATATCGATGAAAACCCGCAACTATATGGAAAAGTCATCGCACGTCCGGTAGACCGGCGTGAGAATTATGTGAAACGTTGTGTTGGACTTCCGGGGCAGACGCTTCAGATAAAAGACCGCATTGTATATCTGGACGGTAAGGCAAACAAAGAGCCCGACAATGTACAATACCGCTATATCGTACATACGAAAGGCATGTTACCCGATGACCTGTGTCACGAACTGGGTATCAGTGCAGAGGACCGGGCTATGTATTATCCCGAGGAATCTGTTTATAATATACCGTTGACGGAGAAGGCGAAAGCAGGTCTTTTGGCACGCAAGGATATCGTGGTCTCTATCGAAAACATGCCTGATGAGGCTATCGAAGGACTTTACCCCGTAAATAAGGTGACCGGATGGACACTTGACAATTATGGTCCGATATGGATTCCAAAGAAGGGGGAGACCATCGACTTGACTTTGGACAACCTGCCTTTTTATGAACGTCCGATCCATGCTTACGAGGGAAATACCTTGGAAGTAAAGGAGGGTAGAATCTATATCAACGGACAGGAGACCACCCGTTATACATTTAAAATGGATTATTACTGGATGATGGGTGATAACCGGCATAATTCGGCCGATTCCCGTTTTTGGGGCTTTGTGCCTGAAGACCATATTGTGGGCAAGCCGATATTTATCTGGTTGTCCTTGGATCAAGACCGTGGATGGCTGGACGGTAAGGTTCGTTGGAACCGGTTGTTTAAGTTTGTGGATTCGATAAAATAACATAGCGTGTACGGGTTGGCCAGGCTTTAGATACCTGATGTATTGAAAACCTGGTCAGCCAGTACTTGATTAATTATATGAATGCAAGCTGGAAAACCATACTGAAAGGAAGTGCCGGATGTATGCTGGCGGTAGTATTGGTGAAAGCTTTCCTTGTCACGTCTTGCTTTATTCCTTCGTCGGGAATGGAAAACAGCCTTTACGAAGGCGAAGGGGTATTGGTGAACAAGTGGAGCTACGGTTTGCGTATGCCTTTTCCATCGGTATTCGGATACCACCGTATCGGTTCTTGCGATATTAGGAAAGGAGATATAGTCTTGTTCAACGACCCAAGTCCGGGTAATCCGTCCCGATGGATGGAGGGGCGTGGTGTGTTTATCAGCCGTTGTATAGGTAGGGCTGGAGATACTTTGTTGTTGAACCGCGAGCTGATTGATGCGGAAAATGAAGTCTGGAGTCCCGACAACAAAGCTTTGTATGTATATCCTTCGGCACAAGAAGATACTGTACAGGCAATATTGAAGGCAGTAGGTATTTCTGAGAATCCTTTGGTGGGATATACCGAGGAAGGCGATTTCATCCGGAGCTTCAGCCGATATGAACTGTATCTCGTTGCGCAAAAGGGAAAAGGGAAGGTAATTTTTACACCGTTGAATGCCAAACTAGCAAAGGAGGTACATCCTTATGTGGTGCCCGAAAAAGGTATTCCGGTGATGGTCTATCCTTGGAATGCGGTATTGCTTTGCAACACCATTGTGTCGCATGAGGGGAAAAATGCCACCGTGCAGGGAGATACCTTGTGGGTGGAAGGAAAGCCGGTGCGTTCGTATACATTCAGTAAGGATTATTATTGGATGGCTTCGAATGACCCGGTCAATCTTGCCGACTCCCGTTTGTTTGGCTTTGTGCCCGAAGAATGCATCATTGGCAAAGCGTGGCGCATTTGGTTTACTACCCGGAAGGGGCGTTTTTTACAACGTGTAGAATAAAGAATGGAAAAAGAAATATTGTTAAGTTCGGCGTATCTGGCACCGGTAGAGTATTATACGAAACTCTATGCGTATGATAAGGTATATGTGGAACGGTTCGACCATTATGCGAAACAGACTTACCGGAACCGGTGTGTTATCGCTTCGGCGGCAGGACCGTTGGCTCTGACCATTCCTACCGAAAAGAGTGACGAACAGAAATGTTTGATGAAAGATGTGCGCATTTCCGACCATGGGAACTGGCGGCATGTGCATTGGAATGCATTTGTGGCGGGCTATAAGCACAGCCCGTTCTTTGATTATTATGCTGATGAATTCCAGGAGTTTTACAAGCGGAGGTATACTTTCTTGTATGATTTCAATGCTGATTTGTGCCGGTGGATATGCAGGCAACTGGATATGCAACCTTGCATTGTACCTACTGATGATTTTTGTGTATCACCCGAAGGGGTAGAAGACTTCCGCGAACGGATTCATCCGAAAAAGCCTTTTGAGGCTAATGACCCGCGGTTCGTGCCTAAGCCTTATTATCAGGTGTTCGATGCGCAAACCGGTTTCCTTCCGAACCTAAGCATCATCGATTTGTTATTCAATATGGGACCCGAAGGATTACTGGTGCTGAAGGAAAGCTTTTATAATGAAGAATGATGAATGAAGAATTAAACTTGAAAACTTATAAACTTAAAAACTTATAAACTTAAAAACTTAAAAACTAAAGAATACAACGATATGAACAATATGCCAACTGTAACAAAAAATCTACTGATTATCAATGTACTGTGTTTTTTTGGCTATGTCGTGGCAAAACGGTACGGAATCGACTTGAACGATATGTTGGGGCTGCATTTCTTCCTGGCATCTGATTTCAACCCGGCACAGCTGATTACCTATATGTTCATGCATGCCAATTTCCAACATATTTTCTTCAATATGTTTGCAGTCTGGATGTTCGGACGTACGTTGGAAAATGTTTGGGGACCGAAGCGGTTCTTATTCTATTACATCTTGTGCGGTATCGGCGCCGGACTGATACAGGAAGCGGTGCAATACATTGAGTATGTAGTGAGTTTGTCACAATACGATGGGGTAGATACCGGTATGGGTGTCATTTCGATGGCAGAATACTTGAATATGCTGACCACTGTGGGAGCATCCGGGGCTGTATATGCCATCTTGCTGGCTTTCGGTATGCTGTTTCCCAATAGCGAGATGTTCATCTTTCCGATACCGATGCCTATCAAGGCGAAATATTTTGTTATTGGTTATGCCGTACTCGAACTGGTGCTGGGCATCAGTGGGGGAGACGGGGTGGCGCACTTCGCTCATTTGGGAGGCATGCTTTTTGGATTCATATTAATCATTTATTGGAGAAAGAAAAATGGCGGCGGACAGCAGATTTATTACTAACCTGAAAGAGAACTTCAGGCGTGGGGATATTGTGACCCAACTTATTTACATTAATGTCGGCGTGTTTTTGCTTGTTGCCCTGGTGAACCTTTTCCTTACCTTATTTAATATGGGGGGAGGACAACAGTGGATGAATTACCTCATGTTTCCGGCATCGTTGGGGAGATTTATCCGCCAGCCTTGGTCGGTACTGAGCTATATGTTCATGCATGCCGGTATTTTGCACATCCTGTTCAATATGTTGTGGCTGTATTGGTTCGGAAGGCTGTTCCTGAACTTTTTCTCGGCAAGACACCTGCGTGGATTATATGTGTTGGGAGGCATAGCCGGTGCGGTACTTTATATGGTGGCTTATAATCTTTTCCCTTACTTCCGGGATGCAGTCGCTTTTTCATACTTGCTGGGAGCTTCGGCATCAGTACTTGCCATAGTAGTGGCTACGGCGGTGCGTGAGCCCGATTATCCCGTACAATTTATGTTTATCGGAACGGTACGCTTGAAATATGTAGCTATCTTTATGGTAGTGCTCGACCTGTTGTTTATGACTGCAGACAATGCTGGAGGACATCTGGCTCATTTGGGAGGTGCTTTGGCTGGATGGTGGTTTGCTTCTGGTCTGGTAAAGGGGCGCGACCTAACCCGATGGATTAACATGGCTTTAGATTTTTGTTCGGGTCGTTGGCGTCAGACTCCCCGCAAGCCGAAGATGAAAGTGCATTATGGAGACAAGGAAAAAGATTACGACTTCAATGCACGCAAGAAAGCACGTGCTGATGAGATTGACCGTATATTGGACAAGCTCAGAAAGTCAGGTTACAATAGTCTGACCGAAGACGAAAAGAAAAGTCTGTTTGATGCAAGCAAGAAATGAAAATCGTTAAGCATTTCATACTGACCATTTTGGCCTTGTCGAATGGATTGATAGGCATAGCTTTTCTAGTTTGTGCCTATAGTCCTTATATTTCTCCGGTAGAACATCCGGTAGGAGCGTGTGCAGGTTTGTTCTTTCCCATATTTATGTGCCTGAACCTGGCTTTTTGTTTCGTCTGGCTTTGCCTGAAGCCATGGGGAGTGTGTTTGCCTTTGTTGTTTTTTGCTGCCGCATGGAACAGCTTGCGGATATATTTCCCCGTAGGTTCTATCAAAGAGGGTACGCCAGGAGCGAAGAACCTGAAATTTCTCACGTATAACACACAGGGCATTGCTGCCGGCGAGAAAGGGGAAACCGACGGAGAGAATCCTGTATTGGCTTATTTGCGCAAGAGTGGGGCAGACATTATCTGCCTGCAAGAGTTTATGCCGGGAGCCCATGCTTCGAAGGCACAAATAAAGGAAGCATTGGCGGCTTATCCGTATTCGAAAACGACACGTACGGAAGGGGGAGA
>UMEP01068649.1_pt1 | contig 47989 bp, 37 predicted proteins | sample 1964771 | NCBI WGS metagenome assembly UMEP01 (sample SAMEA4836022, study PRJEB28245) | human gut metagenome | biome: gut microbiome; material: fecal sample | place: Denmark | collected 2008 | reverse complement strand
CCGCACGAAAACCCCAAAAGACGTTCACTGGCTGGAACGAGCCATTCAGTCGAAGGTGGACCGCATCGTAACCATCGCCTATCTGTCACTGGTAAAGATCGATCGTGCCCTCAGTAAGAATCTGGATGACTATCAGGCTTGTTGGGTAGCTTTGCCTGAAGTGAAGGACCTGGCTTTCGATCACAACCTGATTATCCGCGAGGCGCTGATTTTCATTCGTCAGTACGTCGAGTTTAATCCTTCGATGTTGTTCGATCTATTGCCTCGTAAGTTTACCGCCCAGCAGTTGCGTCGCCTTTATGAACTGATATATAATAAGACCATCGATGTGCGAAACTTCCACAAAAAGATAGCAATAATGGACTACGTGGTACCGCTGGAAGAGAAGCAACAGGGCGTAGCACATCGTGCGGCACGTTATTACCGATTTGACAAAAAAATCTATAATAAAAAAAGAAGATAAACGATCATGTATTTATTAGGTTATGATATAGGAAGCTCGTCCGTCAAAGCGAGCTTGGTAGATGCCGCGAGCGGTAAGTGTGTGTCCTCGGCTTTTTATCCGAAGACGGAGGCACCCATTCTGGCTGTTAAGCAGGGATGGGCTGAACAAGATCCCGAAAGCTGGTGGACGAACCTGAAGCTGGCCACGCAGGCTGTGCTTCACGAGTCCGGTGCCTACGGCAGGGACGTCAAGGCCATCGGCATCTCCTATCAGATGCATGGGCTGGTGTGTGTGGACCGTGAACAACGAGTGCTACGGCCGGCCATCATCTGGTGCGACTCGCGCGCTGTGTCCTACGGACAGCGGGCTTTCGAAGCTCTGGGACAGGAACGATGCCTGGCGCATCTGCTCAATTCGCCGGGTAACTTCACTGCAGCCAAGTTGGCATGGGTCAAGGAGAACGAGCCGCAGGTGTATGAACAGATAGATAAAATAATGCTTCCTGGCGACTATATTGCCATGCGTCTGACGGGCGAGGTGTGTACCACCGTCTCCGGACTGTCCGAAGGCATGTTCTGGGATTTCCGTCGCGGCTGCGTGGCCGATTTCCTGATGGACTACTACGGCTTCGACCACTCACTGATAGCCGATATCCGACCTGCTTTCGCTGAGCAGGGACGGGTGAAGGCCGAGGTGGCCCGTGAACTAGGCCTAGCCGAGGGTATACCTGTCACCTACCGTGCGGGCGATCAACCTAACAATGCACTTTCGCTCAATGTATTCAACCCCGGTGAGATAGCCTCAACGGCAGGTACGAGCGGTGTGGTCTATGGCGTGAATGGCGAGGTGAACTACGACCCGCGCAGCCGTGTCAACACCTTTGCGCACGTCAACCACACGGCCGACCAGACCCGCCTGGGCGTGCTCCTCTGCATCAACGGCACGGGTATCCTCAACTCGTGGGTGAAGCGCAACGTAGCTCCCGAAGGCATTTCATACGCCGAACTGAACGACTTGGCTGCCCAAGTACCCATAGGTAGCGCTGGCGTCAGCATCCTGCCTTTCGGCAATGGTGCCGAGCGTATGCTGGAGAACCGTGAGACGGGCTGCTCCGTCTGCGGACTGAACTTCAATCTGCACGACCGCCGTCATGTGGCCCGTGCTGCGCAGGAAGGCATCGTATTCGCCTTCAAGTATGGCATCGACATCATGGAGCAGATGGGTATCCCCGTGCAGAAGATACACGCCGGACGTGCCAACATGTTCCTCAGTCCCGTATTCCGTGACACGCTAGCCGGTGTGACGGGCGCCACCATCGAGCTCTACGACACAGACGGTTCCGTAGGCGCTGCCAAGGGAGCGGGTATCGGTGCAGGTATCTATCGCGACAATGTCGAAGCCTTCGCCACGCTGGAGCGTCTGGCCGTCATCGAGCCGGATGACACGTGGCGCGAAGAATACCTCGAGGCTTATGCCCGCTGGAAACAGTTATTGGAGAAAATGATTTGACTTGGAAATAAATAATAATTATAGAAATCGAGGCCTTGGCCTCACAAAACATCAGAAAGATTATGGCAACAAAAGAGTATTTTCCTGGCATAGGAAAGATTAAGTTTGAAGGTAAAGAGAGTAAGAATCCCATGGCGTTCCGCTATTATGACGCCGACAAGGTTATCATGGGCAAGAAAATGAGCGAATGGCTGAAGTTCGCCATGGCCTGGTGGCACACGCTGTGCGCCGAGGGCAGTGACCAGTTCGGCGGCGGCACGAAGACTTTCCCGTGGAACGACTCGGCTAATCCCGTGGAGGCTGCCAAGCACAAGGTGGACGCCGGTTTTGAATTCATGCAGAAGATGGGTATCGAGTACTACTGCTTCCACGACGTGGACCTCTGTGCCGAGGCCGACACCATCGAGGAATACGAAGCCAATCTGAAGGAAATCGTAGCCTACCTGAAACAGAAACAACAGGAGACGGGTATCAAATTGCTGTGGGGTACGGCCAATGTCTTCGGCCACAAGCGCTATATGAACGGCGCTGCCACGAACCCCGACTTCGACGTCGTAGCCCGTGCCGCCGTGCAGATCAAGAATGCCATTGACGCCACCATCGAGCTGGGCGGATCGAACTACGTCTTCTGGGGTGGCCGTGAGGGCTACATGAGCCTGCTCAACACCGACCAGAAACGCGAGAAGGAACACCTGGCCACGATGCTGCGCATGGCCCGCGACTATGCCCGTGCCCGTGGCTTTAAGGGTACCTTCCTTGTGGAGCCGAAGCCTATGGAGCCCACCAAGCATCAGTATGACGTCGATACGGAAACTGTCATCGGTTTCCTACGTGCACACGGGCTGGATAAGGACTTCAAGGTGAATATCGAGGTGAACCACGCTACCCTGGCCGGACATACTTTCGAACACGAACTGGCTGTGGCTGTGGACAACGATATGCTGGGTTCCATCGATGCCAACCGTGGCGACTATCAGAACGGATGGGACACTGACCAGTTCCCCATTGACAACTTCGAACTTATCCAAGCTATGATGCAGATTATCCGCGGTGGTGGTTTCAAGGACGGCGGTACGAACTTCGATGCCAAGACGCGCCGCAACTCCACTGACCTGGAGGATATCTTCATCGCCCACATTGCCGGCATGGACGCTATGGCCCGTGCGCTGGAGAGCGCTGCCAAGCTTCTCGAGGAGTCACCTTATAAGCAGATGCTGACCCAACGTTATGCCTCTTTCGACAGTGGCCTTGGCAAGGACTTCGAAGACGGCAAGCTGACACTGGAAGATGTCGTGGCATACGCCAAGCAGAATGGTGAACCGAAACAGACCAGCGGCAAGCAGGAACTGTATGAAGCCATTGTGAATATGTACGCTTAATGATTTCATGTTTATGAAAAAGTTTTTTATCCCTGTTTTGCTAGCCGGTGCCTTGATGTCAGCCTGTCAGCAGAAACTTCCCTATCAGGATGCCTCCCTGTCGCCTGAAGAACGTGCGGCCGACCTGGTACAGCGTCTGACGTTGGAAGAGAAAGTATCGTTGATGCAGAATAATTCGTCTGCTGTGCCGCGTTTGGGCATCAAGCCCTACGAATGGTGGAACGAGGCCCTGCATGGTGTGGCTCGCAACGGACTGGCCACTGTTTTCCCGCAGGCCATCGGTATGGGCGCTGCCTTTGATGATTCGCTGCTTCACGTAGTGTTTACCGCCGTGAGCGATGAAGCGCGTGCCAAGAATCACATAGCCCGCAGGGACAGCAGTTATAAACGCTATGAAGGTCTGACTTTCTGGACACCCAATATCAACATCTTCCGTGATCCGCGTTGGGGACGCGGGCAGGAGACCTATGGTGAAGATCCGTACTTAACGAGCCAGCTGGGTATGGCCGTCGTTAGAGGTCTGCAAGGCCCTGAAGACAGTCAATACGACAAGGCGCATGCCTGTGCCAAGCATTATGCCGTCCACTCCGGTCCTGAGTGGAACCGTCATAGCTTCAATGCCGAGAATATTGATCCGCGCGACCTGTGGGAAACCTATCTGCCCGCTTTCAAGGACTTGGTGCAGAAGGCTGGTGTGAAGGAAGTAATGTGTGCCTACAACCGCTTCGAAGGCTCGCCCTGTTGTAACAGTGATCGGTTGCTGATGCAAATCTTGCGTGATGAATGGGGATACGAAGGACTGGTGGTAAGTGATTGCGGTGCTATTTACGACTTCTTCGAGGAAGGCCGCCACGGGACGCACAAGGATAAAGCGGATGCTTCGTCGGCTGCTGTTTTGTCCGGGACGGATTTAGAATGCGGCGATGCCTACAAGTCGCTGGCCGATGCCGTGCGTCAGGGCAAGATTAAAGAAGAAGATTTGGACCGCTCCGTGGCTCGTCTGCTGAAGGCCCGCTTCGAACTGGGCGAGATGGACGAGACTACACCTTGGGATGCTATTCCCGACTCGGTTGTCAACTGTCATGCACACCAGGCACTGGCTCTACGCATGGCGCGTGAGACTATGACCCTGCTCCAAAACAAGAACAATCTGTTGCCGTTGAAGGCAGGCATGACGGTTGCCCTCGTCGGTCCCAATGCCAATGACTCGGTAATGCAGTGGGGAAATTATAACGGTTTCCCCAGCCATACCGTGACGTTGCTTGAGGCTCTGCGGAAGCGACTGCCCAAAGAACAGCTGATTTATGTGCCCGGAGCCCTTTATGTGGAAGGTTTTGTACCGAAATACAAAAAAGAAGAGATGGAACAGACGAAACCGCTGGATGCAGCATCTCTGTTGAAGCAGGTAGACCATGCGGATGTCGTAATCTTTGCCGGAGGTATCTCTCCTCTGTTGGAAGGCGAGGAAATGAAAGTCAATGTACAGGGCTTTAAGGGTGGCGACCGTACAGACATTGAGCTGCCTGCCATCCAGCGTCAGTTGCTCAAGGCGTTGAAGGTTGCCGGAAAGAAAGTGGTCTTCGTCAACTTTTCGGGTAGTGCCGTGGGACTGGAACCCGAGACGCAGACGTGCGATGCCATCCTGCAGGCATGGTATCCCGGCGAGGCTGGTGGTACTGCCGTGGCCGATGTGCTCTATGGCGACTACAATCCGGCCGGACGTCTGCCCGTCACCTTCTACAAGAATGTGGGTCAGCTGCCCGACTACGAGGATTACAGCATGAAGGGACGCACGTACCGTTACTTCGAAGGTACGCCGCTCTTCCTCTTCGGACACGGACTGAGCTATACGACCTTTGCCTACGGTAAGGCCGAGGTGAAGGATGGATGTTTGCTGGTGCCCGTCACTAATACAGGTCGTATGGACGGAGATGAAGTGGTTCAGCTTTACCTGAACCGTCCTGACGATGCCGGCGGGCCGCGTAAGACACTGCGTGCCTTCAAGCGTGTGCACATTCCTGCCGGAGCTACCCGCACGGTCAGCTTGCCGCTGACGGAGGAAACCTTCAACTGGTGGGATACGGCGACCAATACGGTTCATCCTCTGAAGGGCAGCTATAAGCTGCTTTACGGAGGAAGTTCGGACGACCGTGCCTTGCAGACGATGATGTACGAGTTCTGATATCCGTAGTAAGGACGTTTATCGGTTATAATAAACCCCTGCCCGGCTTCATAGCTGGACAGGGGTTTGTCTTTATTTCGATAAAACAGTTCAGTTGCTTAATTATACCTCCGGAACCACGGGATAGAGCGTCTTGTTCTCCTTGTCGATGGGGTAGAGTGCCTTTTCCTGCTCCAGCCTTTCGATCATCAGTTGGCAGAGTTCATGCACTTTCTTGCGCTCCGTCTGTGCCAGGTCGTTCTTCTCGAACGGATCGTCGGCCAGGTTGAACAGCTTGTAGGTGGGCTTGCCGTCGGTTTCGGGATTGTAGTAGTAGATCAGCTTCCAGTCGCCCTTGCGGTAGGTGGTGAAATAGCTGCCGCGGTGCTGGTGTGGGAAGTGCATCAGGAAGTCGTCGCGATGCTTCTTGTCGGCCTTGCCTGCCAGCAATTTCTTCAGGTCGGAGCCATCCAGCACGTGTCCCTTCGGAGCCTTGACACCAGCTACAGACAGGATGGTGGGATAGAGGTCCATCACCGTACCCATCTGGGTTTGCATACAGCCTTGGGCAATGGGATAAGCCTTCTGGAACTTGTTTGAAGCATTGGGCTTGGCCCAGGCGGCGATGAAGGGCACCCGTACACCGCCTTCGTATTCCGAACCTTTCTTTCCCTTGAGCGGTGCCGACGAGCCGTAGTCGGCTGCTCCTCCCAGTGGAGCGTCACCGCCATTGTCGCCCAGGAAGATGACCAGTGTATTCTCGGCCACACCGGCTTCCTCGAGCTTGTCCAGCAGGTCGCCCAGCGACTTGTCCATGCCCTCTATCAGCGTGGCAAAGGCCTTTGCCTGCTGGGGCTTGTCGCTGTTCTGATAGTGGCCGATGAAGCGTTCGTCTGTCTCGAAGGGGGCGTGTACGGCGTAGTGGGCCATGTTCAGGTAGAAAGGTTTGCCCTCGGCGATGGCTTTGTCTATCTCCTTTTCGGCCTCCAGCGTCAATGCGTCGGACAGGAAGGTGGAGGTGCCGTGATACTGCTCCAGGTCGGGTACAGCCCGTGCACGCTGCCCTTTGATCCATCCGTATCCGTTCTCGCCGTGGTAGCTGCCCGGATGGCCGATGGACGAGCCGGCGATGTTGACGTCAAAGCCCAGTCGGGTAGGGTCTTCGCCTTCGCTGTCCTTGCATCCGAAGTGTGCCTTGCCCACGTGGATGGTCTTGTATCCGGCTGCTTTCAGTACGGCAGGATAGATTTGTGCATCGGCCTTCAGACCCTGCCAGTTCCATTCGTAAGGACCGAATTGGTCGCGGTTGTTGCTTTCGGCGTTTATCCAGTTGGTGGTGCGGTGGCGTGCCGCGTTCTGTCCTGTCATGATGGACGTGCGCGAAGGCGAGCTGACACTTTGGGCGTAGAAGGTGGAGAAACATGTTCCTTGCGCGGCCAGCCGTTCCATGTTGGGCGTGCGATACCAGTCGTTCAGCGGCTGGCGTTCGGGTTGTCCGTTTCGGTCGGTGATAAAGGGGACGGAGGTATCCATCAGTCCCATGTCGTCCACCAGGAAGACTACGATGTTGGGGCGCTCTTGAGCAGCCAGCGTAGCGGCGGTCGAGAAGGCGGCCAGTGAGGCGAAAAGTTGTTTTTTCATGAGATATCTGTTTAAGCAATGATTTGAATCAATGGAAAAGGAGCTGTGCAGTTTGCTCTCCTTGACGGCAAAGATACCTAATTATTTCCAAAAGAAGGCGGCAACCGAACCGATTTCAATGGATGTACCATCTGTTTACAGATTTTGTACTGCCAGTTTACAGGCTTTGTACTGCCAGTTTACTCCGTTTAAACTACCAGTTTAATGGCTTTAAACTCCCAGTTTAATATGGATAAACTGACAGTTTATTGCTGATAAATTAAAATAAACTCATTTATTGCTGATAATCAATGTCCTAGTGAGTTGTTGTTAAAAGAGCTGAATGCCCCTTCATAAAAAGATGCCCGTCGTCGAACCGCGAGCTGAAATAAACCGTAACTTTGCCCCCGATTTACTAAAAACATCCGAACCATGATACATTTCGATACCGACTATATGGAAGGCGCGCACCCCGAAGTGATGCGCCGCCTGGTGGAAACCAATCTGGAGCAGACACCCGGATATGGTTGTGATGACTATACGGCCCGTGCCAAGGACTTGATTCGCGAGGCTTGCGGCCAGCCGCAGGCTGCCGTCCAGTTCCTGGTGGGCGGCACGCAGACGAATGCTACCGTTATCGACGCCCTGCTGGCCCGCCACGAAGGCGTGCTGGGTGCTGAGTCGGCCCACATTAATGTGCACGAAGCGGGCGCCATCGAGGCCACGGGGCACAAGGTGCTGACGCTGCCCCAATACGACGGCAAGGTGAAGGCTGCCGACGTGGAGGCCTACATCCGCAACTTCTACCGCGACGAGACCTACGAACACATGGTGGCGCCGGGCATGCTCTACATCTCGCACCCCACGGAACTGGGCACGCTCTATACCCTACGTGAGCTGGAAGACCTGAGTCGCGTGTGCCGCGAGGCGAACATTCCTTTATATATGGACGGCGCCCGTCTGGGCTACGGACTGGCGGCCGAGGGAACGGATGTCACGTTGAAAGACATTGCCCGCCTGTGCGATGTCTTTTATATTGGTGGTACCAAAGTAGGTGCCCTCTTTGGTGAAGCGGTGGTGGCTGCCCGCCCTGAGCGATTGCCCCATTTCTTCTCCCTCGTCAAGCAGCACGGCGCGTTGCTGGCCAAGGGGCGTCTGTTGGGCATCCAGTTTGGCACGCTCTTTACCGACGGCCTCTACCAGCGCATCGGCGCCCATGCCATCCGCCTGGCCCTGAAGCTGAAGCAGGCCTTTGTGGAGAAGGGCTACAAGCTTCACCTCGATTCGCCCACCAACCAGCAGTTCGTCTGCCTGCCCAACGAGACCATCGACCGCCTGATGCGCGAAGCAACCTTTGAACTGTGGGGCCCCCGCGGCGAAACGGAGACGGTGGTGCGCTTCGTCACCAGCTGGGCCACGCGCGAGGAAGACGTGGACAAACTGATTGCCTTGCTTTAATGAAAACAGATTTAAAACGAACGATACACAATGGATTCCATCAAAATCAACAAAGTGCAGATACGTAATCTGCAGATTGAAGACTACGACCAGCTGGCCCAGTCGTTCACCCGTGTCTATACGGACGGAAGCGATGTCTTCTGGACACACAAACAGATCGAGAAACTGATCCGCATCTTCCCCGAGGGACAGATCGTGACGGTGGTCGACGAGAAGATTGTGGGCTGTGCCCTCTCCATTATCGTCAATTACGACGACGTGAAGAACGACCACACCTATGCCCAGGTGACGGGCAAGGAAACCTTTAACACCCACAATCCCAAGGGTAATATCCTCTACGGCATCGAGGTCTTCATCCATCCGCAATACCGCGGCCTTCGTCTGGCCCGACGTATGTACGAATACCGCAAGGAGCTGTGCGAGGAGCTCAACCTGAAGGCCATCATGTTCGGAGGCCGCATCCCCAACTACCACAAGTATGCCGACCAGATGCGCCCCAAGGAATACATCGACAAGGTGCGCCAGAAGGAGATTTATGACCCCGTGCTCACCTTCCAGCTCTCCAACGACTTCCATGTGCGCAAGGTGATGCGCAACTACCTGCCCAACGACGAAGAGTCCAAGCACTACGCCTGCCTGCTCCAGTGGGACAACATCTACTACCAGCCGCCCACGCAGGAATATATCAGCCCGAAGACCACCGTCCGCGTGGGCCTCGTGCAATGGCAGATGCGTAACTACACGTCGTTGGACGACCTCTTCGAGCAAGTGGAGTTCTTCGTCGATGCCGTGTCCGACTACAAGAGCGACTTCGTCCTCTTTCCCGAATACTTCAACGCGCCTCTTATGGCCCGTTTCAACAACGAGGGCGAATCTGAAGCCATCCGTGGACTGGCTGCCTATACCGATGAGATACGCGAGCGCTTCATCAAGCTGGCCATCAGCTACAACATCAACATCATCACGGGTAGCATGCCGCTCATCAAGGAAGATGGCCGCTTGTACAATGTCGGCTTCCTCTGCCGCCGCGACGGCACGTACGAGATGTACGAGAAGATACACGTCACTCCTGACGAAATCAAAAGTTGGGGCCTGAACGGAGGCAAGGCACTGAAGACGTTCGATACGGATTGTGCCAAGATAGGTGTCTTGATCTGTTACGACGTGGAGTTCCCCGAGTTGTCGCGTATCATGGCCGACCAGGGCATGCAGATTCTGTTTGTTCCCTTCATGACCGACACGCAGAACGCCTATAGCCGCGTCAAGGTCTGTGCCCATGCCCGCGCCATCGAGAACGAATGTTTCGTGGTCATTGCGGGTAGTGTCGGCAACCTGCCGCGTGTACACAACATGGACATTCAGTATGCCCAGTCGGGTGTCTTCACGCCTTGCGACTTCACCTTCCCCACGGACGGCAAGCGCGCCGAGGCCACGCCCAACACGGAGATGATACTGGTTTCGGATGTTGACTTGGATTTGCTGAACGAGCTGCACACCTATGGCAGCGTGCGCAATCTGAAAGATCGCCGCAGCGACCTGTATGAGGTAAAAATGAAAAAATAGGGAAGCGGCGGAGGATGAGAACCCGGAATTTTCATCGAAAGCTTCTCCGAGCGTTCGGACAGCCCGGAAATCCCGTCGAAAGCTTCTCTAAGCGTTCGAACAGCCCGGAAATCCCGTCGAAAGCTTCTCCGAGCGTTCGGACAACCCGGAAATCCCGTCAAAAGCTTCTCTGAGCGTTCGGACAGCTCAGAAATCTCATCGAAAGCTTCTCCGAGCGTTCGGACAGCTCAGAAATCTCATCGAAAGCTTCTCCAAACGTTCGGACAGCTCAGAAATCTCATCGACGGCTTCTCCGAATGCTCGGACAGCCCGTCGATGAGATTTCTCGTTTAATATTCCACTTTGTCGGCCTTTTCCTCCCATGCGCGGAAAGCGGCGATGGCTTCGTCGGGCAGGAGCTCTTCCATCACCTTCTTGCGGTCTTTCCGCTCCAGTGCCAGTTCGTCGTAGATGAACGAGTCGTCGAAGCCGATGTGGGCGGCGTCGGTCTTGTTGTTGCCGTAGTAAATCTTGTCGAGGTGCGCCCAGTAGATGGCGCCCAGGCACATGGGGCAGGGTTCACACGAGGTATAAATTTCACATCCGCTAAGGTCGAAGGTACCCAACTTTTGGCAGGCGGCACGGATAGCACTTACTTCAGCATGAGCCGTAGGATCGTGGTTGGCCGTCACGCGGTTCACGCCTGTGGCTACGATTTCGCCGTCTTTCACGATGACGGCCCCGAACGGCCCTCCGCCGTTCTTCACGTTCTCGATGGAAAGCTCAATGGCTTTCCGCATAAAATCTTCCTTTTTCATACTTTCTTAATAGGATTATATCAGTAATATAGTTGGCATTTGTAGCGTAAAGATATGCGATATTCTTCATTTTCCAAAACTTCGAGCCGTTTCATTTGCCTTGCTCTCTGTAGTCCTGCATGAAAAATCTGAAATCAGATACTTCGTTTTTCAGCAGAAATTCGTAATTTTGCGCTTCATTTGAAACGATAGAAAACGAACTTAAATATAGATAGAAATGGCAGTAGAACTGAAAGACCTGACCAAACGCAGTGAGAACTACTCGCAGTGGTACAATGAATTGGTTGTCAAGGCCGACTTGGCCGAACAGTCGGCAGTGCGTGGATGTATGGTTATCAAACCGTATGGATACGCTATATGGGAGAAAATGCAACGTCAGCTGGACGACATGTTCAAAGAGACAGGACACGTAAATGCGTATTTCCCGCTTTTGATTCCTAAATCCTTCCTTAGTCGCGAAGCAGAACATGTAGAAGGCTTCGCTAAAGAATGTGCAGTTGTAACTCACTATCGATTGAAGAACGATCCGAATGGTGGTGGAGTGGTTGTCGATCCGGCTGCTAAATTGGAAGAAGAACTGATTATTCGTCCGACATCAGAAACCATTATCTGGAATACATATAAAAATTGGATAAACTCCTATCGCGATCTGCCTATCTTGTGCAATCAGTGGGCCAACGTGTTCCGTTGGGAGATGCGTACCCGCTTGTTCCTGCGCACGGCAGAATTTCTGTGGCAGGAAGGACATACGGCTCATGCAACCAAAGAAGAGGCCGAAGCAGAAGCTGTTAAGATGCTGAATGTCTATGCCGACTTTGCGGAAAAGTATATGGCAGTGCCCGTTGTGAAAGGTGTAAAATCTGCTAACGAGCGCTTTGCTGGTGCACTCAATACTTATACCATCGAGGCGATGATGCAGGATGGCAAAGCATTACAGAGCGGAACGTCTCATTTCTTGGGACAGAATTTCGCTAAAGCGTTTGACGTTCAGTTTGTCAATAAGGAGAACAAGCTGGAATATGTTTGGGCTACTTCATGGGGCGTATCTACGCGTCTGATGGGTGCACTGATCATGACACACTCCGATGACAACGGTCTGGTACTACCGCCGCATCTGGCTCCGATCCAGGTAGTCATTGTTCCTATCTATAAGAATATGGAGATGTTGCAAAAGATCGATGAGAAGGTAGCCGGCATCGTTGCCAAGCTGAAGGCGATGGGTATTTCCGTGAAGTATGACAACGCTGATAACAAGCGTCCGGGCTTTAAGTTTGCTGATTACGAAGTAAAGGGAGTTCCCGTACGTCTCGTAATGGGAGGCCGAGATCTGGAAAACAATACGGTGGAAGTGATGCGTCGCGATACTTTGGAGAAAGAAACCCGTTCGTGCGACGGTATCGAAGAATATGTAAAGAATCTGTTGGAAGATATTCAGAACAATATCTATCAGAAAGCCTTGAATTATCGTAACAGCCGCATTACGACAGTAGACAGCTACGACGAGTTCAAGGAGAAGATCGAAGAGGGTGGTTTCATCTTGGCACACTGGGACGGCACTACCGAAACAGAAGAAAAGATCAAGGAGGAAACCAAGGCTACTATCCGTTGTATTCCGTTTGATTCATTGGTTCCTGGTGATAAGGAGCCGGGTAAATGTATGGTAACAGGTAAACCTTCGGCTTGCCGTGTTATTTTTGCCCGTTCATATTAATGGATTAGAATCATTTAAAATATTTGTGAGCCTTGCTGGATTTTTGTTGCAAACACAAAATCAGCAAGGCTCATTTTTTGCGTATTATTTTGAAGAGGAATCTGTTTGAACTTCTGTTTTATTTTCCGATTTTTCCTTTTTAGCTCTTAGTTTTTTTAGTTGTAAAAGTTTCCACTTTTTCCAGAATAGCAATTCATTCCACTTTTCAAAGTCTTTTTGGAATATGATACCTATGCCTTGAGTGGTAAGATTCGTTTGAGTATAATAGCGATCGTTTGTCTCATTATAAGCTTTGAGGCGTATTTCTCCGGAACGGGTAACAAGCCATTCAGCCTGGAAGTCTCCGACGAAGTTGGTGTTTGCCATCGGGTTTTCCCGATACCCGAAGTTTCCGTTTATAAGGAGGCGATTGTTGAGTAGTTGTCCGGACAGCATTCCTTCAAATTCCATGTCAGTCCAGCCCTTTTCACCAGTACTGAAGTTGGTACCTACATTCCAATTGTTGTTGTCTATGATTTGCGACAATGCATTATTCAATTGGCCTGAAAGTGTGGAAGACAATACGCTGGACATCATATCTGAATTCTGTCCTGTTCCGAAGGTTTCCGAAGGATAGAATTTTCCGATGCTGAGCAAATACAATATCTGCATGTTCATCTGTTCATCGGTGGGGATATAGTTCCGCACCAGAGCTTCTATCTCATCGCGCTCGTTAGGCAGTTCCAAATCCAGCTTAATGGTGGGCGAAGTAAGGTGTCCACTCAGGTTCATCACGCAGTTTACTTTTACGTTGGTTTGATTGACGAAATCGCTTGCATCAGAAATCAAATCGTTGAGCGATGCCGAATTGACTGTATAATTGGCCTGTATGTCCAGATTGGCATTAGCAGGATTCCCATTGAAGGTGATAGTACTTCCATCTTTGATAATGAAATCCTTGCGGATGACTTCCTGTAGGCTGAATTTATATATACCCTGGCTGATACGGTAATTCCCAAAGAGTTTGACGTCTCCCTTGTTGTAGAATTCCGTGCGGATATTACCTGTTCCTCGTCCACTAATGTAATCACCAGCTATCGGATCCATAATAATACGCATGGTTGCATCAGGAGTCGCGTCTATGATGAGATTGAGCCGGATATCGGTATCTATATCTTGTTCTTGCTCTTCTTTTTCTAGATCTTTTTGGGCTATTTCGTAAGTAGAAAGCAGAATATCATTTTGGACAGTGCGCCTTGGTGTTTTATCAACAAAATGGATGAACTGATTACTGGTTGCTGTAGTCACATTGTCTTTGATATAGGTAAAATTGGTATTCCGGTTGGTTGTCATAGCTACGTCAATGTTCACACCTTCTGCTGCGTTGCCGGCTATACTGGCATTTCCCGTGCCATAGACAGTGCCGTAAAACGGGAAATCAACAGATTCCTTGGTGTTCATAAGCAACATATTATTTACATTGAAATTAAAACGATAGCTTAGATTCTTAAAATGGGTATAATGTAAGTAGCCATTCATGGTTCCTTGATTCCCATACATGTCAGAGATTCGGTTGCTTTTGAAGGTTAACCCGCCAGGCTCAATGTAGATGCTGTCTTTTACAAAAAAAGTTGTGTTTAGCACATCTACTTTCATGGAAGCGTCTCCATACACTTGCCCTTCCATTGTTAATGCCTTAAACTTTCCATAGAAATGTACATTCCCCTTGGCACGTCCTGCAAATTCAGGAGTGATGTCTTTCATATAATAATGTATGAACTTCAAGTTCGTGCCATCTGCTTCGATTTGTAAGTCGAGTGAACTGGTAGGTTTAATGGGGTAAATAAATCCATGAACATGCGTTCGTGCAATATCTGCTTCACGAATACGTGCATCCAAATAAATCCCTTTGATATCGTGATGCCATTCTCCATGTATATTGGCATCACCGAGTAGACCGTTGTTGATCCCTAAATTGCGAATAAACAGATCTGTGCTCATGACGGGCTTTTTGAAAACACCGGTTGCATATGCGGGTCCAGTAGCTTCACCTTGGAAATTAACTCCTAAATCAGCTATATCAAATACATATCCGATATTGATTTGTTGAAGGTCCAGATGTACTGTGTCTTCAGGCTGGTCAGACAAGACTCCATTGATGCGAAGAAAACGTTTTTGATTGGTAAAATTGAAATTATGCACATACACCTTGCCCGAATCAAGTACAACTTGTGCTGGATGAATATTCCATAATGTATCATTCAAAATGATGTCTGTAGGATGAATATCAACCACCATTTTTAGGGGAGACTGTTTTGGGGAATGGTTGCGTTTTGCTTGTCGACGAGGTAATTGAGCTTGTGTCTCTAGCTGTTGCCTCATAAAACGGGCTGTACTGGAAAGTTGTCCACTGTAAGTGATTTTACTACTATTCCCCCAGTTTAATATGGTTTGAATGCTATCGTTTTTTGCTAACGCTTCTATGGCCAAGTTGACGGAACTTTCAGCTTTTCTATGAGTGAAACGGATACGGGCATGAAAATGATCGCTTGGATTTTCACACAAGATCAATCCGGATTCAATAAACTTATTGTTATACCGTAAATGCGGAAAATAGCCTTCCACACGCATACGCTGAGCCTTGTCATTGAAGTATCCTTTTAATGTGGAGTGGGTATAGACAGTAAGTGGAAGTCCAAAAACTTTTGAAAATAATTCTGTATTGTAGATATGCAGATCAAAACCAAAATTGTTTTCGGTATTGATCGTTTTTTGTGTATTGAGAGGCAGTAATGCAGGAATGTATTTATGTAGTATGTTCAAAAAACTGGTTGGTAATGTATGATAGGAATAATCGCCAACGATACTTCCCCGCAAAAATGCGGAATGGATATCAAGTCGTTTGGATTCGGCTTGTTGTGTAGCTGTCAACTTGAAGTTTTCCATTAAATATGATTGTTCTGGAGATATGAATTGCAGGCTGTCAATATTGATTTCACCATTCATTTCGTCGATGGAGCCACCTGTAAAGTCTGCCTTTAATTTGACGGAAAATTCTGCATCCTTATATTTGGGTGTTAGGTTCAATGTATGAGGACGTACATGCTTGGCTTCAGCCAAGAAATTGAAAGTCGGTATTTTGCTGGCTATATTAATCGTTCCGTTTAGATTCAGGGAGGCATTTTCATCATCTAACACAATGCTGCCTGTAAAACCTCCTTGTTTGTATTCACCGTCTAAAGTTATGTTTTCATACGTATAGCCACTGTAGTCAAAGGAAGAGATGAGTCCTTTGGCTTCAATGGACGGATAGCTATGGGAGGTATGACGTCCCTGTACTCCCATGTTGAACGTTATTTTACCCCATTTGGGATTGTCGGTTAGTTTTCCAAGTTCAAAATCGGATGTTGCCATGGAACCTGAATAGGATATTGATTCTTTTTCCTTGTCTGAACTGAATTTTATATCAGTGCTCAGGCTGCCAATATTGGTACGCAAGCGTCCGTAGGTAACTAAATCAGTGAAATAGCCGGATATTTCTCCCTGAAAGCTGATGGTACCCAATCGTTGAAGCATTGGGGGGACTCCTTTGTAGTTCTTACTGAAATTTTTAATAAAGAATGCAACTCCATCAGGATTAGCATGTAAATGAGACAAATTTCCAAATACGTAAGCATCTTGAAAATGAGATAAATCTTGAAACGAAACATCTCCTCTTAGCAAAAACTGCTTACCAGACGATATCATTAATCGTGGGCAATTCAGTTGGTCTATCGTACCGTTTACTTCTGCTTCTATCTGTAGTGAGGCTTTAAAAGATGAAAAAGCTGGTACAAATGCTGATAAATCGCGCAAAGTGATATCTGATGGAAGCATGCGACAAGAGAAACGAACGTTATGGACAAAATCTTCCATGGCTTTCAGGCTGTCATATTCCATGTGGATGGTATCCATTCGCAGATTGGTATGAGGCATCTCGATGCAAAAGCCTGCTATTTGCATTTTTTGCTCATTGCCAGTTATCTTTAGCCCCAGTTTGTCTAGTTTAAAGCCAGAAGAGTGTTCCTCAAGGCTCATCCGCTTGATAGATGCGTTGATGGAATCATTTTGGAGAGCTTTCAACGAAATGCTGGCAATGATATTGCGTAGGTTGATATGATTAACATTGAACTTTCTAGGAGTTTCTTTTTCTGACAAGACATTATATGAGACTCTCCCTCGACGAAGCAGGAGAGAATTGATTCTTAAATTGATATTTGTCTGTTTGGGGATGGTATCTTTGGATGCAAATGTGTCGACTATAAACTGAAAATTCGGATCAGATTGCGGAGTGGCTTTCTCAAGGTTGGCAGTAAAGCCGAACAATTGAATGTTGTTGATGGAAATGCGTCCTTGAAAAAGTGGGAGAATATCGAATTTTGCAGAAAAACGTGTGACCTTAAGCATTTCCTTTCCTGAACGGTCGTCCAGCATAAGATCCTCGATGACGATGCGGTTTAGAAGTCCAAGATGGATACGTCCTAAAGTCAGTTTGGTGTCTAACAGGTTTTCTAATTCATCGGCTACAAACATAGACATTTTGCGCTGAATGTAGGGGATATTCAGCAACAATGCTATACCGATATAAGATATTATAATTATACCGATAATCCAACGTAATGTTTGTTTCAGTCCTTTGATAATATCGTTAATTTATATTTTGCCACACAAAAATATGAAATAATACATTATCCATACTACTTTTATCACTACTTTTGCAGAGCTTAAACGTAAATAAACACTATGAGTACAATAATATTAGGGATAGAAAGTTCGTGTGACGATACTTCGGCAGCTGTAATCAAAGATGGTTTCCTGTTATCGAATGTTGTGGCCAGTCAAGCTGTACACGAATCATACGGTGGGGTTGTGCCCGAATTGGCCTCTCGTGCCCATCAGCAAAACATTGTGCCGGTTGTACACGAGGCTTTGAAACGTGCGGGAGTAACCAAGGAAGAATTGAGTGCTGTTGCTTTTACCAGAGGACCCGGTCTGATGGGTTCATTGTTGGTCGGAGTGTCTTTTGCTAAAGGATTTGCACGTTCATTAGGAATACCGATGATAGATGTTAATCATTTGACTGGACATGTGTTAGCTCATTTCATTAAAGCAGAAGGTGAAGAGAATATACAACCTAATTTCCCATTCCTTTGCTTGCTGGTTTCAGGAGGAAACTCGCAAATCATTCTGGTAAGAGCCTATAATGATATGGAGATTCTGGGACAAACTATTGATGATGCTGCAGGTGAAGCAATTGATAAATGTTCAAAAGTAATGGGATTGGGGTATCCAGGAGGACCCATTATCGATAGACTGGCACGCCAAGGCAATCCAAAAGCTTTTAGTTTCAGTAAGCCGCATATTCCTGGGCTAGATTATAGTTTTAGCGGACTGAAAACATCGTTTTTGTATTCCCTTCGCGATTGGATAAAAGATGACCCCGATTTCATAGAGCACCACAAAACCGATTTGGCAGCATCGCTGGAAGCGACTATTGTAGATATTTTGATGGACAAGCTCCGCAAGGCTGCCAAGCAGTATAATATTAAAGAAGTAGCTGTAGCTGGAGGCGTTTCGGCAAACAATGGCTTAAGAAATGCTTTCCGTGAACATGCTGAAAAGTATGGATGGAAAATCTTTATACCTAAATTCAGCTATACGACAGACAACGCTGCTATGATTGCTATTACAGGATACTTCAAGTATCAGGACAAGGATTTTTGTCCGATGGAAGCGCCTGCTTATTCGCGTGTTACTTTAAAATAATAATAGAAGAAAGGGTATTTTTGTGAAGGCAGAAGAGGAATTGGGTAATTTGCTCAAATCGAAAAAACTGTCCCTTTCCACCGCAGAAAGCTGTACGGGTGGAGGGGTCGCTGCTGCTATTACATCGGTGGCGGGTAGTTCAGAGTATTTCATGGGAGGTATTGTGGCCTATTCGAATGATGTGAAAGTCAGCTTGCTACATGTCTCTTCTGAGACTCTGGAGAAATACGGAGCGGTTAGTCGGGAAACGGTTATGGAAATGGCCGCAGGAGCGATGAATACGTTGAAAACAGATTGCGCTATCGCAACTTCGGGCATTGCAGGGCCGGGAGGTGGAAGCCTGGAAAAACCTGTAGGGACAATTTGGATAGCGGTTGCCTATAAAAATGAAATTGTGACTGTCATGCAAGCAGGGGATAACGGCCGGGCAAAAAATGTGCAGAATGCAATACAAAACGCCATGGATCTGCTTATTGAAATTTTGAAATAGCGAAAAAATGCTATTATACAATGAATTATTTCCTGAAAAGCTTGCTTGTTAACGATAAAAGTGCTTACTTTGCGCTCTGTTTGAAATAAGTATAGGTAAAAACTATAAAAATAGAGATAGAAATGTCGAAGATTTGTCAAATTACCGGAAAGAAGGCCATGATTGGCAACAATGTTTCACACTCAAAGAGAAGAACCAAAAGAACCTTTGATTTGAACTTGTTTAACAAGAAATTCTACTATGTAGAACAAGATTGCTGGATTAGCTTGAGCTTGTGTGCTGCTGGTCTGCGCATTATCAACAAGAAAGGACTGGACGCTGCCTTGAATGATGCTGTAGCTAAAGGTTATTGTGATTGGAAAACCATTAAAGTAATTGGTTAAAAAAGAGGAGATTTAGAATATGGCAAAGAAAGCTAAAGGTAATAGAGTGCAGGTAATTCTGGAATGCACAGAACACAAAGATAGTGGTATGCCGGGTACTTCTCGTTACATTACGACGAAGAACAGAAAGAACACCACTGAGAGATTGGAACTGAAGAAGTACAATCCTATCTTGAAGAGAGTGACAGTACACAAAGAAATCAAATAATACGTATAACCCATGGCAAAGAAAACAGTAGCAAGTTTGCACGAAGGTTCTAAAGAAGGTCGTGCTTATACAAAGGTTATCAAGATGGTTAAGTCGCCTAAGACTGGTGCTTACATCTTTGATGAGCAAATGGTTCCTAATGAAAAGGTTCAAGACTTTTTCAAAAAATAAGATTCTAAGTAATCACTTTTGATAAAAATCCTCTTGTCAGCCAGTCTGTCAAGAGGATTTCTTTTTGTAGACCAATTGTTAATCGTTTTTTTTCACTATCTTTGTGCAATAATGCATTATAATAAAGTATATGGGATTCTTTAGTTTTTTTTCAAAAGAGAAAAAGGAAACATTGGATAAAGGTTTGTCCAAAACCAAAGAAAGTTTTTTTGGAAAGATAGCACGTGTTATAGCTGGAAAAACGAAAGTAGATGACGAAGTGCTGGATAACCTTGAAGAAATACTTATCACTTCGGATGTTGGTGTAGAGACTACACTCAAAATCATTGAAAGGATAGAGAAGAGGGCTGCATCTGAAAAATACATGAATACACAGGAACTGAACCATATCCTGCGTGATGAGATTTCGATGCTGCTTACAGAAAATAATACAGATGATGCCAATGACTTTGATGCACCTATTGCAAAGAAGCCATACGTAATTATGGTGGTAGGTGTAAATGGAGTGGGAAAGACGACTACGATCGGAAAACTGGCTTATCAGTTCAAGAAAGCCGGAAAATCTGTTTATCTAGGAGCAGCCGATACGTTCCGTGCTGCAGCTGTTGAGCAGCTTGTGATATGGGGTGAAAGGGTTGGCGTTCCTGTTATCAAGCAGAAAATGGGCTCTGATCCAGCTTCTGTAGCCTTTGATACATTAAAGTCTGCTATGGCCAATGATGCTGATGTAGTTATCATTGATACTGCAGGACGACTACATAACAAGGTGGGCTTAATGAATGAATTGACGAAGATAAAGAACGTCATGAAGAAGATAAATCCAGATGTTCCCAATGAAGTATTGTTAGTATTGGATGGCTCTACCGGTCAAAATGCTTTTGAGCAAGCCAAGCAGTTTACTCTGGCAACAGAAGTGACGGCTATGGCGGTAACCAAGTTGGACGGAACAGCCAAAGGTGGAGTTGTTATTGGCATATCTGATCAGTTCAAGATACCGGTAAAATATATCGGATTGGGTGAAGGAATGGAAGACTTGCAAGTTTTCAATAGAAGAGAGTTCGTAGATTCGTTGTTTGGTGAGAACAGATGAAAAAGAATACAATAGACATCATTACTTTAGGTTGCTCTAAAAATCTGGTTGATTCAGAACATTTGATGCGTCAGCTTGAGGAAGCTGGTTATCACGTAACCCATGACGCAGAACGTCCTCAAGGGGAAATTGCAGTTATCAATACATGTGGCTTCATTGGTGATGCCAAAGAGGAGTCCATCAACATGATTTTGGAATTTGCTCAGGCAAAAGAAGAGGGATTACTCAAGAAACTCTATGTCATGGGATGTCTTTCCGAACGCTATCTGAAGGAACTGGCTATTGAAATTCCTCAAGTGGACAAATTCTACGGTAAATTCAACTGGAAAGAACTCTTGCATGATTTAGGAAAGAATTATCGGGAAGAATTGCACAATGAACGAGTTCTTACAACTCCCGCCCATTACGCCTATCTAAAAATATCTGAAGGATGTGATCGGAAGTGCTCCTATTGCGCCATTCCTATCATCACGGGGCGTCACGTTTCACGGCCGATGGAAGAAATATTGCAGGAGGTTCGGTATCTGGTCGATCGTGGCGTAAAAGAATTTCAGATCATTGCACAGGAATTGACTTATTATGGTGTGGATCTGTATCATAAACAAATGCTTCCAGAATTAGTGGAGCATATCGCTGACATACCTGGAGTAGAGTGGATACGGTTACATTATGCCTATCCGGCACATTTCCCGACTGACCTCTTCCGCGTAATGCGTGAACGTCCCAATGTGTGTAAATATATGGATATTGCCTTGCAGCATATCAGTGACAACATGTTGCAAAAGATGCGCAGGCATGTTACCAAAGAACAGACTTATCAATTGATAGAAAACTTCCGAAAAGAAGTACCGGGTATTCATTTACGCACTACTCTGATGGTAGGTCATCCTGGAGAAACGGAAGCGGATTTTGAAGAGTTGAAGGAGTTTGTGCGTAAGGTTCGTTTCGATCGAATGGGAGCTTTTGCATACTCGGAAGAAGAGGGAACTTTTGCAGCCAATAATTACGAAGACAACATTTCTCAGGAAGTAAAACAAGCACGTTTGGATGAATTGATGGCTATTCAGCAGGAGATTTCATCAGAACTTAGTGCAGCAAAAATTGGTCGACAGATGAAAGTCATTATCGATCGTGTAGAAGGCGATTACTATATAGGTCGTACTGAGTTTGACTCTCCTGAAGTGGATCCGGAAGTATTGATTGAAAGAAACGGAGAACAACTGATTATCGGTAATTTTTATCAGGTAGAGATTGTAAATTCCGATGATTTCGACCTTTATGGACGCATTATCTAAAGTTTTTTCAAAAACATATTGCTCATGTGACGGAATTTTGCTAATATAGCATCCGTAAAATATAAAACAGAAAAAGACGAGTGAACAATAAAGATTTTACGTCAGAGTTATCAAAAAGGCTGGGATATACCTTGAAAGACACTTCAGAATTAATATCTTCCTTACTTTCTGGCATGACTCAACAGCTGGAAGAAGGAAACGTTGTGGCTATTCAAGGATTTGGAACTTTTGAAGTGAGGAAAAAAGCAGAGCGTATTTCTGTGAGCCCTACAACCAAGCAACGCATGCTGGTTCCTCCTAAGTTGGTACTTACATACCGGCCTAGTACTCTGTTGAAAGAAAAGTTTAAATAAAATCTTCCTCTAGACCTTGGGTGATTTGCTGCTATGAATGAAAAAGTGAACATACAGAACTTGATAGAACTGCTTGTTGAAAAGCATCGTATTACTCCCAAAGAAGCGGAGGAATTCGTAAAGACTTTCTTTGCAGTAATAGAGGAAGGGCTGGAGCAAGACAAGTATGTTAAAATAAAAGGATTGGGTACGTTCAAGCTGATTGGTGTCGAAAGTCGCGGAAGCATCGATGTCAATACTGGAGAACGGATTGAAATACAAGGGCATACAAAAGTCTCCTTTACGCCTGATTCAGCACTTAAAGAATTAATAAATAGGCCGTTTGGACATTTTGAAACTGTAATCTTAAATGAGAATACTGTCTTGGAAGATACACCGATAGAAAAGGCTGGCGAAGATGAATTAGAAGATGTTTCTATTGGGCAGAATGTCGCAGATGAGCCGGATACGATATCGGAAATTCCTTCTGAGTCTGCTTCTTCACTTATTGAATCGGTTATAGCGACTGAAAAAGTTGCTACGGAAGAGGATGCTGATGAACAACAGAAAGAGGAAGGCGAAATTTCTACAACAGAAGAAACACTGAAAAACTCGCAACAAAAGGAGGATACGGATGAGGGCGTTCTGCAGCAAACAGATATAAAGGAAAATAAGGATAATGGTTTGAAATGGTTTATGATTGCACTGGCATGTGTTTTCTTGGTTTGTGCAGGCATTGTTTTCTATCTTTATTATCCCGATTTGCAAGAGAAATCGATTCCTGTATCGTCTGAGGAGGAATATACTTATCCAACTGTTACAATGGGTTTGCAGCAAGATTCTATTCAGGGAGACTCTCTCAAAAGAACCGAAGATACACTTCGAATACCACAACCTACTATTGTAGAGGAAAATCCAGCTTCAAAACAGCAAGTGGAGAATAAAGTTGTTCCTGAGGAGCCTCAAAAAGTTGTCAAAAAAACAACAGTCAAGTCGCAGCCTGTAAATCCGGATTCTGTCAATTATGAAATAGTGGGGACAGAGACGACATATACAGTAAAAGAAGGAGAAACGTTGACACGGATTTCTTTACGGTTTTACGGAACAAAGGCTTTATGGCCTTACATTGTGAAGCATAATGCGGATGTGTTGAAGAATCCGAATAATGTGACTTCTGGTACCACACTTAAAATTCCGAAATTGATCAAAAAACAGTAACGATAGGCAAACTATATGTCCATTATAGTTTCTGTAAACATCAACTTTAGCCTTGTAAAGTGCCACTTTAGAAAGCTAAAGAGGAACTTTATGCAGCTAAAAAAGGACTTTGTATGTTCTTTTGAGAAGCATTGTTTTGACATCCTATAATATCTTTTTCTGTGAAAGATACTCTTTCATGTCATCTTTCAAAGTGAAAGATACCGGTATACTTTGCAAATACCTATTTAAAATCAGATTTGGTATCAATTCCTTCATGCTTTCAATTTCAGTATAAGTACTTATGAAATAACGAGATGCGGTGAAATCAAAGTTTCACGGTATATGATGGCCAGGAACTTTTCTACAGATACGTTATCATTCCAAAAATTGTTGAAAGGAAGGGCGTAAATATTTGATGCGGGAGTGAATTTAGTTTAATCTAAAGGTTTGGCCTCTATTTTTAATAAAAATTAGTTGGTATGGTTAATGAATTTCCTGTACTTTTGGGGAGCAAAAAAAGAAAGGCTTGCGCCGATGCAATAAAAACAGAAAAATAGAACTTAAAAAATATTGATTTATGGCTGAAACTATTGATATCCGTGAACTGAATGAGCGGATTGAAAGACAAAGTGCTTTCATTACCAATCTGACTGCTGGAATGGACCAGGTCATCGTAGGACAAAAACATTTGGTAGAATCTTTGTTGATCGGTTTGCTTTCCGACGGACATGTATTATTGGAAGGTGTGCCGGGCTTGGCGAAGACTTTGGCGATCAAGACACTGGCTTCTTTGATCGATGCCAAATACAGCCGTATCCAGTTTACACCGGACTTGTTGCCGGCCGATGTTATCGGTACCATGGTTTATAGTCAAAAGGATGAAAGCTTTCAGGTAAAGAAAGGTCCCGTTTTTGCCAATTTTGTATTGGCTGATGAAATCAACCGTGCTCCTGCCAAGGTACAGAGTGCATTGCTCGAGGCGATGCAGGAGCGCCAAGTGACTATCGGAAAAGAAACATTCAGGTTGCCCGAACCTTTCCTGGTAATGGCAACTCAAAATCCGATTGAACAGGAAGGTACTTACCCGCTTCCCGAAGCTCAGGTGGACCGTTTTATGTTGAAGGTCATCATTGATTATCCGAAACTGGAAGAAGAAAAGTTGATTATCCGTCAGAATATAAACGGAGAAAAAGCAAACGTACGTCCTATTCTGAAGGCTGAAGAAATTATCGAAGCACGTAAGGTGGTACGTCAGGTATATTTGGATGAGAAAATCGAAAAATACATTGTAGATATTGTTTTTGCAACCCGTTATCCTGAAAAATATGATCTGAAGGATTTGAAGGAGATGATAGGATTCGGCGGCTCTCCACGTGCTTCTATCAATTTGGCACTGGCTGCACGCAGTTATGCTTTCATCAAACGTCGTGGTTACGTTATTCCTGAAGATGTGCGTGCCGTTGCTCATGACGTATTGCGTCATCGTATCGGACTGACTTACGAGGCTGAAGCCAGCAACTTGACTTCGGATGAGATTGTAAGTCGCATCCTGAACAAGGTAGAAGTGCCTTGATGCATCAACAAAAGGGATATTCCGCGGTAAGCGGAAATATTTCTGAAAAGTTGTAGATTTTAATTGGTATATTTAAGTCCCTTGTATGCGGGACTCTGATAGTTTATTTTTGAAACTTGTAGATGGAAACCACTGAACTATTAAAGAAAGTTCGCCAAATAGAAATCAAAACACACGGCTTGTCCAGCAATATTTTTGCAGGACAATACCATTCGGCCTTCAAGGGTAGGGGAATGGCTTTTTCCGAAGTGCGCGAATATCAGTTTGGCGATGACATTCGTGATATCGACTGGAATGTAACGGCACGTTTTAATAAACCTTATGTCAAGGTCTTCGAAGAAGAACGTGAATTGACGGTGATGTTGCTGGTCGATGTTTCCGGTAGTTTGGAATTTGGTACGGTGAAGCAGATGAAGAAGGATATGGTGACCGAAATTGCTGCCACATTGGCTTTTTCGGCCATTCAGAACAATGATAAGATTGGAGTCATCTTTTTCTCTGACCGGATAGAAAAATTCATTCCTCCCAAGAAGGGACGTAAGCACATTCTGTATATCATCAGAGAACTGATTGATTTCCATGCAGAAAGTCGACGTACGAATATTCGTATGGGGCTGGAATACCTGACAAATGTCATGAAACGTCGGTGCACGGCTTTTGTCCTTTCTGATTTCATCGACCAGGAGAGTTTCAAGAATGCTATGACCATTGCCAACCGTAAGCATGACGTGGTGGCCATCCAGGTGTACGACCGACGTGTGGAAGAACTTCCGGCCATCGGCCTGATGAAAATAAAGGATGCTGAAACGGGGCACGAGCAGTGGATAGATACGTCATCGCGTGCAGTGCGCAAAGCTCATCACGAATGGTGGGTGAATAAGCAGGCTGAACTGAATGAAACATTTACTAAAAGTAATGTGGACAATGTTTCAGTGCGTACCGACCAAGACTATGTGAAAGCCTTGATGACACTGTTTGCAAAGAGGAACTGATGTCGTAAAGAAAAGATCGTTTGAATGATGAAAAGATATTTGTTTTCTATAGCTCTGGCACTGATTTTTATGGGTAAAGGGTATGCTCAATCCGTAACGGTGGATGCGAGTATCGACTCTTTGCAAATATTGATTGGTGAGCAGGCAAAAATTAAACTGGAAGTGTCGCTTGACGCCAACAAACGGGCCATATTTCCGGCATACAGAGATACGCTGGTACGTGGAGTGGAAATCGTTGATGTGGCAAAACCCGATACACAGCTGTTGAACGACGGGAAGCGTACCCTGATTACTCAGGAATATACCATCACGTCTTTCGATTCGGCACTTTATTATCTCCCACCGATGGAAGTCTTGGTAGACAATAAACCCTACCGGTCAAAGGCATTGGCACTGAAAGTCTATTCTATTCCTGTGGATACGTTGCATCCTGACCAGTTTTTTGGTCCTAAAACAGTGATGAACGCTCCTTTTGTGTGGGCAGACTGGTATTTGTTTATAGCTTGTGTACTGTTGCTGGCTCCCTTCTTGTTGGCTGCCATCTATCTGGTGAAGCGAATTCGCGACAACAAGCCCATTATCCGTAAAGTGAAAGTGGAGCCCAAGTTACCGCCACACCAAGTAGCTATGCAGGAAATTGAGCGCATCAAACAAGAGAAAGTATGGCAGAAAGGACAGCCGAAGGAGTACTATACGGAATTAACAGACACTCTTCGCACCTATATCAAAGAGCGTTTTGGTTTCAATGCGTTAGAAATGACTTCCACTGAGATTATCGAAAAGTTGTTGGAAACAAATGATAAAGAGGCTTTATCTGATCTGCGCACATTATTTCAGACAGCCGATTTGGTGAAATTTGCCAAACACAATCCGCTGATGAATGAAAATGATGCCAACCTGATTAATGCGGTAGATTTCATTAATGAGACCAAAGAGAAAGAAGACGAAAACGCCAAACCGCAACCTACCGAAATAACGATTGTAGAGAAGCGTTCCCTGCAAACTAAAATTTTATTGGGAGTGGGAGCTGTCCTGGCTGCTGCAGCCTTTATTTGGGCAGTAGTCTATATATGTAAAGAGTTGTATAATTACTTTGCTTAAAACGTAGAAACAATGGTTTTTGCTAATATTGAATATCTATTTCTATTGCTTTTGCTTATACCTTATATAGTATGGTATATCATGAAGCGCAGAAATAACGAGGCAACCCTTCAGATTTCTGATGCACGTGTTTATGCCCATACTCCTAAAAGTTATAAGAACTATCTGCTTCATGCACCGTTTGTTCTGCGTATCATCAGTTTGGTACTGCTTATTCTGGTATTGGCACGTCCTCAGACTACGGACAGCTGGCAAAATAGTGAGATAGAAGGTATAGACATCATGATGGCTGTCGACGTTTCTACCAGTATGCTGGCAGAAGATTTGAAACCTAACCGATTGGAGGCAGCGAAAGATGTGGCTGCTCAGTTTATCAATGGTCGCCCCAATGATAATATCGGTATCACACTCTTTGCAGGTGAGAGTTTCACACAATGTCCGCTGACAGTAGATCATGCAGTATTGCTGAATTTGATAAAGGACATCAAATGTGGTGTGATTGAGGATGGTACAGCTGTGGGTATGGGTATAGCCAATGCGGTTACCCGACTGAAAGACAGCAAGGCTAAGTCTAAAGTCATCATCCTTCTTACTGATGGAACGAACAACAGGGGAGACATCTCGCCTCTGACGGCAGCCGAGATAGCCAAGAGCTTCGGTATTCGCGTTTATACCATTGGTGTGGGTACAAACGGAATGGCTCCCTATCCTTATCCGGTAGGAGGTACGGTACAGTATGTCAATATGCCTGTAGAGATAGACGAGAAGACTTTGACGCAAATAGCAGGCACTACAGACGGTAACTATTTTCGTGCTACAAGCAATTCCAAACTGAAAGAGGTATATGAAGAAATCGACAAATTGGAGAAAACCAAACTCAGTGTCAAGGAGTTCAGTAAGCGACAGGAAGAATATCGCTGGTTTGCTCTAGGTGCATTCTTGTGTGTATTGCTTGAAGTGCTGTTACGCAATACTATTCTGAAAAAAATTCCATAATAGTTGGAAGGGAACAGCAAGTGTATATGAAGTATAATTTGTAATTAGAGTATATAAAGATATGTTTCGCTTTGAAGAACCTGCATATTTATATTTGCTGATATTGTTGCCATTGTTGGTTGCATTTTATTTGTATTCCAACTATCGCAGACGTAAGGCGATCCAGAAGTTTGGCGATCCGATATTGATGGCCCAGTTAATGCCGGATGTTTCACGATATCGTCCTGATGTAAAGTTTTGGTTTGTATGGGCTGCTATTGGCTTTTTTTCTGTATTGCTGGCCCGCCCTCAGTTCGGATCAAAACTTGAAACAGTCAAGAGACAAGGCGTAGAAGTGATGGTAGCGTTGGATATTTCAAATTCAATGTTGGCACAAGACGTGCAGCCTAGCCGATTGGAAAAGGCTAAACGATTGATGGCTCGACTCGTGGACAAGATGCAGAATGACAAAGTGGGGATGATTGTGTTTGCAGGTGATGCCTTTACTCAACTTCCTATCACGAATGATTATATTTCGGCCAAGATGTTTTTGGAAACAATTGATCCTTCATTAATATCCAAGCAAGGAACTGCTATTGGAGCTGCAATCAATTTGGCCACTCGCAGTTTTACACCGCAGGAAGGTGTAGGTCGTGCCATTATTTTGATTACCGATGGTGAGAACCATGAGGGTGGGGCCATGGAAGCTGTTAAGGCTGCTACGGAAAAAGGTATTCAGGTCAATGTATTGGGAGTTGGTTTACCAGATGGAGCCCCTATTCCTGTGGAGGGAACCAATGACTATCGCCGCGACCGTGAGGGTAATGTTATCGTGACGCGTCTGAACGAACAGATGTGTCAGGAAATAGCCAAGACAGGTAATGGCATTTATGTTCGTGTGGATAATACGAATAATGCGCAAAAAGCAATTATCAGTGAAATAGATAAGATGGCCAAGGCGGATGTGGAAACCAAGGTTTACACTGAGTATAATGAACAGTTTCAAGCAGTGGCATGGATTATCTTAATTCTTCTGTTGGCTGAAATGCTGATATTGGAACGTAAGAATCCACTGTTCCGCAATATCCATTTATTTTCAACTAAGAAAAAGGAGCAATGAGTATGAGTTATCAGAAATATATAGGTTTGTTTTTTCTGTTAATAGCAGCTACGACCGTACATGCACAAAAAGCAGAGCGTGATCTCATACGAAAGGGTAATCGTATGTATAACGACAGTGTGTATGAAAATGCTGAAGTTAATTACAGGAAAGCTTTGGAGATTAATCCGAAATCAACTGTTGCCATGTACAATTTGGCAAATACGCTGATGCAACAGAATAAACTGCAGGAGGCTATGGAGCAATTTGCCGGTGCAGCCAAAGTGGAAAAAGAGAAACCTAATCTGGCACAGATTTACCATAATATGGGTGTCATTTTCCAATCACAGAAAGATTATGCAAAGGCAATAGAGGCATATAAAGAATCGCTTCGTAATAATCCGAAGGATGATGAGACACGTTATAATCTGGCTTTGGCGCAGAAATTGCTGAAAGATCAACAACAAGATCAGCAAAATCAGGATAATCAGCAAAACCAACAGAAGCAGGAAGAGAAGCAAGATCAGCAACAAAATCAGCAACAGAATCAAAATAATGATCAACAGCAGGAACCTCCTCAGCAACAGAAACAGGATAATCAGATGTCTAAGGAGAATGCTGAACAGTTGTTGAACTCCGTAATGCAGGATGAGAAAGACGTACAAGATAAAGTGAAAAAACAACAGCAGGTTATCAAAGGTAATCGCTTGGAGAAAGATTGGTAAATTAAATAACAACAAATAATATATGAGAAAAATTGTTTTCTTATGGATGGCATTGTTTGCCACGGCTTTGTGCAGTTATGCCGATGACAAAGTGACATTCACAGCATCAGCAGCTCCTGATGTTGTAGCTGTGGGAGATCAACTCAGGCTATCATATACAGTAAACACGCAAAAGGTGAAAGATTTTCGAGTTCCGTCTATCAAAGGATTTGATGTACTGATGGGACCTAGCCGTTCCTATAGCAGACAAAATTTTAATGGTAATGTTACGGAAAATCTTACCTATACTTATATTTTATTGGCCAAGGCAGAGGGCGAATATACGATTCCTGGTGCAACACTTTCGGTGGGAAAGGATCAATACTTATCCAATTCTGTGAAAATTAAGGTATTGCCTGCTGACCAATCGTCGAATGCACAAGGTGCAGGAAGTGGACAAGGAGGAAGAAGCTCATCTTCATCAAGCGGTACTTCTATTTCCAATAACGATTTGTTCATTACGGCTACACTTAGCAAAACTAATGTTTATGAACAGGAAGCCATTCTGTTGACATATAAAATATATACAGTAGTTGATCTTCGTGGATTTGATAATGTAAAGCTCCCTGATTTTAAAGGATTTCATTCTCAAGAGGTAGAATTACCCAATGACAGACGGTGGGGATTAGAACATTATAAAGGCCGCAATTATCACTCAACAATCTATCGTCAGTTTGTGCTTTTCCCACAACAGTCCGGAAAATTGACTATTGATGCAGCTCGATTTGATGCTTCGGTTGAGAAAATGGAAGAAGTCGTTGATCCATTTGAAGCTTTCTTCAATGGAGGTGGCGGAAGTATACAGATAAAGAAAACTTTGATGACTCCCAAACTGACGGTTGATGTCAAATCTTTGCCGGCTGGTAAACCGACAGACTTTAGCGGAGGAGTAGGAGAGTTTACTATATCTTCTTCTATCAACAGCACGGATGTGAAGACGAACGATGCCATTACGATAAAGCTTGTCATTTCTGGAACAGGAAATCTGAAGTTGGTATCAGATCCGGAAGTCAAGTTTCCCGAAGATTTTGAAGTATATGATCCAAAAGTTGACAACAAGTTCCGTCTGACCAATGCCGGCCTGTCCGGAAATAAAGTGATAGAATACTTGGCCATTCCACGTAATGCAGGAACCTATAAGATTCCTCCTATCAAGTTTAGCTATTTTGATATCAAGTCACGTTCGTACAAGACTTTGACCACTGAAGAATATGTCGTTCAAGTAGCTAAAGGTGCAGGAAATGCAACGCAGACTATTGCAAACTTTACCAATAAGGAAGATCTGAAAGTACTGAATGAGGATATCCGCTTTATCAAGCAGAATGATGTGAAACTAATGCCCAAAGGAGAATATTTCTATGGCTCGACAACCTATTGGTTATTCTATCTTATTCCTGGCATTTTGTTTATCACTTGTTTTGTCCTTTACCGTAAGCAGATTGCAGCAAACGCCAATGTGGCAAGAGTTCGTACGAAGAAAGCCAATAAAGTGGCAGTGAAACGCATGAAACAAGCTGAAAAATTGCTTGCCGCTAATAAAAAGGATGAATTCTATGATGAGGTATTGAAAGCTTTGTGGGGTTATATTAGTGATAAACTTAATATTCCAGTTTCGCGCTTGTCTAAAGACAACATTGAAGAAGAATTGCTCAAATACGGCGTATCTGACGATTTGATAAAGGAATTCCTCAATGCATTGAACAGCTGTGAATTTGCCCGCTTTGCTCCAGGAGATGCCAATCAGGCTATGGATAAGGTCTATACAGAATCATTTGAAGTGATCAGTAAAATGGAAAATTCAATCAAACATTAAAAAGAGGAGAATATATAGCATGAAAAAAATATGGTTTTTAACTATTATATTAATGGCATCGGTAACATTGTTTGGTCAAGATGCCGTCCTCAATGATTCTGTCAGCTCAGATTCTTTGACGAAGTCAGATGCTTCTGCTTTTTCTGCAGCTAAACAGATTGTAAATGCAACTAAAGCTGAAGGAGACAGTGCATACATTAAGAATGACTTTGCGTCTGCCATACAAATTTATGAGAGCTTGTTGCAACAAGGAGAAGCACCGGAAATATATTATAATTTAGGTAACTGCTATTATAAAACGGATGATATTGCACGTGCCATCCTCAATTATGAACGTGCTTTATTATTAAGTCCTGGAAATGCTGATATACGTGCCAATTTGGAAATAGCTCGTTCTAAAGCTATTGATAAAGTTACGCCTGTGCCTGAGATCTTTTTTATAACATGGATTAAGTCATTAGTCAATTCTCAGAGTTCTGATGCATGGGCAAGAACGGGTATTATTTCTTTCTTGCTGTTATTAGTATCCCTAGCAATCTTTTTCTTTACCCAACATATTAAGTGGAAAAAAATAGGATTTTCTGCTGCAATATTATTTTTAATAGTAACTGTACTTTCCAATCTATTCGCATCACAGCAAAAAAGTTATTTGACCAATCGTAATGATGCTATTATTTTATCACCAAGCGTGACAGTACGTAGCACTCCAAGTGAGAGTGGTACCAGCCTCTTTGTTCTACATGAAGGGCGTAAGGTAGAGATTAAAGATAATAGCATGCGTGAATGGAAAGAAATACGTTTAGAAGATGGTAAAGTAGGGTGGGTACCTTCCTCTTCGATAGAAGTAATTTGAGATCTAAAGATAATCTTTTTCGAAAGTCCGAATCACATATAACAGATGGTTCGGACTTTCTTTTTCCATATAACCTTTGTTCCTGACAAAAAGATAAAAAAGGAGGCAAAAAAGTTTGTTTTATCTTTTTTTTCCTTAAGTTTATAGCGTGATAATTAAAAAATAGAGTATTAACCATTAAGTTTATGAATATGAGAACAATAACTTTCAACGAATTACGTAAGATCAAAGACTCTTTACCCACAGGAAGCATGCATAGAATTGCCGATGAATTAGGTTTAAGTGTAGATACAGTTAGGAATTTCTTCGGTGGACACAATTTCAAAGAAGGTAAAAGTGTAGGTATTCATTTAGAACCAGGTCCTGATGGTGGATTGGTAATGATTGATGATACCACGGTGCTTGATAGGGCATTAGAAATCTTAGATGAAATAGCAAACGAACATAAGCAAGTCTCTGAAGAATAAAAAAGTCTGTAGAAAATCCCAATTGTTGCATCATGAAGAAAGACAATTGGGATTTTTCTTTTAGACGAATTTGTATACCTATTTTTATTTCATTATTTAGACTTTTGACTATCATGGAAGAGAAATTAGTAACCTTAGCCATATTAACATATGCGAAGGCTCAAATTTTGAAAAACGTGCTTGAGAATGAGGGAATTGAGACGTGTATTCATAATATAAACCAGATACAACCGGTGGTTTCATCGGGAGTAAGAGTTCGTATTAAAGAAAGTGATTTGCCTCGTGCACTGAAAATAACTGAAAGTTCCGCATGGTTGTCCGAAGAAGTTGTAGAAGGTAAGTCACCTCATATTGACAAGTCAACAAATAAGATCTTAATTCCTGTCGATTTCTCCAATTATTCATTGAAAGCTTGCGAATTCGGCTTCCATTTTGCACAGAATGCTGGTGCAGAGGTATTGTTATTACATGTTTATTTTACCCCGATTTATGCTACTTCTTTACCATATAGCGATATTTTCAATCTTCATGGTGATGAGGAAAATACTCGGAATATACTTCAAAAAGCCCATAATGAAGTCACTGCATTCTCAGATAAAATAAAGGAAAAAATTAGTTCGGGGTATTTGCCAAATATTAAATATTCATGCATACTGAGAGAGGGTATTCCTGAGGAAGAAATTATTCGATATGCAAAGGAAATTCATCCCCGTATGATTATCATGGGTACACGTGGTAAGGATCAAAAAGATATTGACTTAATAGGAAGTGTAACTGCTGAAGTAATAGAAAGAGCACATACTACAGTTTTAGCTATACCAGAAAGAACACTTATCGAGCAGTTATCAGAGGTTAAGCGTATTGCTTTCATTACGAATTTTGATCAAAGAGACTTAATTGCTTTTGATTCACTTATCCATAATAGTCTGAAGGATTTTAAATTTGCTGTGTCTTTAATTCACTTAGCAGAAGTCAAGGATACATGGAATGAAATAAAACTTGGAGGTATTAAGGAATATTTCCAGAAACAATATCCGAATTTAGAAATATATTATGATGTTGTCCAAGATGATAATTTCCTAATTAATTTAGATCATTATATAAAAAGTAAACATATTGATATAATAACGTTGACTTCTTACAAAAGAAATATCTTTTCCAGATTATTTAATCCAAGTATTGCCAGGAAAATGATTTTTCATTCTGATACGCCGCTTATGGTTGTATACAGCAAACCGAATTAATCAAAATAAAGCGTTCTCGTTTGAGATATAATCATGATTATGTTTAATATAAAATAAAGGAATGCTCATTATAAGGTGATTACATACTCATATTAGCCTTATTTACTCTTTTCCGAAAGATCTGAGATAAGAGAATTCTAAAAAAGAAATAGCCCTAAACTGAATTTTGTTTAGGGCTATTCTATTATATAAATTAATTGCTGTTACAAATCAAAGCAAATTTTAGAAATTACCAAGCTTCTCGATTTCTTCAAATTCAGCACCCATTTGCAGATTGTAATAAACTCTGTAAAGACCGTTCAGCCACAGTTCTTTTCTTTCGGGTTGTAATTGTCTTGCTTTCTCGTAGCAAGGTTTTGCTTTTTCATAGAAGACTTTCAATGCTTCTTGATCTTCTCTATACTTCGGATCGTTTACGTCAGTTGTAGACTTCTCAGAAAAGTCTTGAGCTTGCAGACAGTAAACCAAACCTAAGTTAGAATATGCTTCTGCATAATTAGGATCAATTTCTGTGGTCTTCTGATAGAATTCAATGGCTTTCTCCAAAGCTGCAGCAGCTTCAGCATCTTTCTTCTGTTCTTTTAAAGTATTATACTGATTGTGATACAGATAACCCTTTACGTACAGATAGAATGTGTTATTCGGATCCTTAGCCAGCATATCATCAGCAAACTTCATAGCTTCATCATATTTGTTGTTGTTGCTGTAGTAATCAATCAGATTACCAAAGAAGAACTGATGGTCAGGATATTTCTGCACACCTTCTTGCAGTGAAGCTACCCATTTGTCTGTTTCACCTTGAGCTTTCAATGCTGAAGAAATAAATTCCATGGCATACTTACCAACTTCTTTATCTTCTTTTGCATACGGAGCATATTTCAATACGCTGGGATAGTCTTCCAGACGAGTGGCTACCATAGCTGCGTAATATGCGATCTGCGGCAGCAAAGTGTCAGCCTTAACTGCCTCGTTTTCAGCAAACATAGGATTGCCGGCGATATCTACATATGTACCGAAGAAACTTAATGCTTTCTTTCCGTCTTCTTTGTTTTCATTTCCCAGATACATGTTGTAGTACTGAATACCACCGTTAATCAGATTACCACGTTCTGCCAAGATAGCACTTGAATTGGCTTTTCTGTACTTGTTCTTGATCTTACCCTTTTCATTGGGAATCTGTGCCAATTCATCACACTTGAAATAGTACTGGCACATGTTCAATGCGCTGTTGTACACCTGAAGTGTGTCATACGGCTTTCTCAGGTAAGCATTTTCCATTTCCTTTTCGCTTCTTCTCTTCTGGATGAAACCAGCTACATTCCAAGTTTCAGCCTGATCCTTTGTTTCAGGATTGGTTAAAGCTTGATTGATCAGTTCTTCTGCTTTGGCAAAATCAGGTTGTACTGCACTTGCCATCTTTTTAGCTTCTTTTACTGACTTCTCTTGGGCAAAGGTAAAGCCTGCAACAAGCAGCAAAGCAGCTGTAAATAATACTTTTTTCATGATTGTAGAAAAGTTTAAATTAGAACTATGTTGTCTATTCTTATTCATTATTAGTTTCATTTTCAGCGTTTTCAACGTTGTTTTCATTCTCTGGCAGGTTCTCGTCCTGTGGTTCATCTTCCTCTGTTTCTGAAGTTACCTTACAAACGGAGCCAATTTCATCATTTCGTTTCTCCAGATTAATAAGACGTACTCCCTGTGTAGCACGACCCATGATACGTACGTCGGCTACTTTCAGACGAATGGTGATACCAGACTTGTTGATGATCATCAGATCGTTCTCATCCGTCACAGACTTGATTGCCACAAGCTTACCTGTCTTCTCGGTGATACTGATGGTCTTCACACCCTTGCCGCCACGGTTGGTCTTGCGGTAGTCCTCGATGTCCGAACGCTTGCCGTATCCCTGCTCAGAAACGACCATAATGGTTTCTGCCTCAGGATCTTTGATGCAAATCATTCCTATCACTTCGTCCTGTCCGTCCTCGTCGAGCGTCATGCCGCGTACACCTGTTGCGGTACGGCCCATGACACGTACGGCACTTTCGTGGAAGCGGATGGCGCGTCCGTTGCGGTTGGCGATAATGATTTCATTGTCACCATTGGTCATGCGAACTTCGATGACGCGGTCGTCTTCGCGGATGGTGATGGCGTTCACACCGTTTTGGCGTGGACGAGAATACTGTTCGAGCAAGGTCTTCTTAATGACACCGTTCTTGGTGCAGAACAGCACGTAGTGGCTGTTGATGAATTCCTGATCGTTCAGGTTCTTCACGCGCAGGTAGGCATTGACAGCATCGTCGGAGTCGATGTTCAACAGATTCTGAATAGCGCGTCCCTTCGAGTTCTTCGAACCTTCGGGTATTTCGTACACCTTCAGCCAGTAGCACTTGCCCTTTTGGGTGAAGAACATCATGGTGTTGTGCATCGTAGCCGGATAGATATGCTCTACGAAGTCCTCATCGCGGGTTTCGGAACCTTTGGAGCCTACCCCACCACGGTTCTGTGCACGGAATTCGCTCAGCGGCGTACGCTTGATGTAGCCCATGTGTGAGATGGTGATAATCATCTCGTCGTCGGCGTAGAAGTCTTCGGGGTTGAATTCCTCGGAAGAATACACGATTTCAGAGCGGCGCTCGTCGCCGTATTTTTCTTTCACCTCGATGAGTTCGTCCTTAATGACCTTGCGGCAAAGCTCGTCGTTCACCAGGATTTCCTCCAAGTAAGCAATCTGTTTCTTGATTTCCTCGTATTCGGCGTGCAGTTGGTCTTGCATCAGGCCTGTGAGTTGGCGCAGACGCATCTCAACGATGGCACGGCTCTGTATCTCAGTCAGTTGGAAACGCTCCATCAGGCCCGTAATAGCATCAGCTGGCGTCTTGGCAGCACGGATGATGCGGATTACTTCGTCGATATTGTCCGAAGCGATGATCAAACCTTCCAGAATGTGGGCACGCTCCTTAGCCTTGCGCAGGTCGAACTGCGTGCGGCGGATAACGACGTCGTGACGATGCTCTACGAAGTATTTGATGAGCTCTTTCAGGTTCAGCAGGCGCGGACGTCCGTGTACCAGTGCCACGTTGTTCACGCCAAACGACGTCTGGAGCATAGTCATTTTGTAGAGCTTGTTCAGCACTACGCTGGCGTTGGCATCGCGCTTCACGTCGATGACGATGCGCATACCTTCGCGGTCGGATTCGTCGTTGGCGTTTGTGATGCCTTCGATTTTCTTCTCGTTGGCCAGGTCGGCGATGCTCTTGATGAGCTCAGCCTTGTTTACGCCATAAGGTATTTCGGTAACGACAATCTTGTCATGCGTCTGCCCAGTTTCAATCTCGGCCTTGGCACGCATCACTACGCGACCACGTCCCGTCAGATAGGCTTCGCGCACACCGCTCATACCATAAATGTAACCTCCTGTGGGGAAGTCGGGAGCCTTGACGTAGTTCATCAACTCCTCTATTTCGATATCGTTGTTGTCAATGTAGGCTACACAAGCATCGATCACCTCCGAGAGGTTATGTGTAGGCATATTGGTGGCCATACCGACGGCAATACCTGAAGCACCGTTTACCAGCAGGTTCGGGATGCGTGTAGGCATCACGGTGGGCTCTTGGAGGGAGTCGTCGAAGTTGTTCTGCATGTCGACGGTTTCCTTGTCGAGGTCCTGCATCATGTCTTCGCCGATCTTCTGCAGGCGGCACTCCGTGTAACGCATGGCCGCTGCATTGTCGCCGTCTACCGAGCCGTAGTTGCCTTGGCCGTCTACCAGCATGTAGCGCATGGCCCACGGTTGTGCCATACGTACCAATGCGCCGTAGACGGACGAGTCGCCGTGCGGGTGGTACTTACCTAACACTTCACCTACTACTCTGGCCGATTTCTTATAAGGTTTGTCCGACGTATTTCCCAGCCCCATCATGCCGAAAAGAATTCTTCGGTGAACAGGCTTAAAACCATCTCTAACATCCGGAAGGGCACGCGAAACAATGACCGACATGGAGTAGTCAATGTACGATGACTTCATTTCCTCCTCGATGTTAATCTTTATAATTCTGTCTTGTTCAAGCATTTAAAAAGATTATTAATTATACATTGCATGGTTCGTGAAAAACCACGCTAAAGTACTGCTTTTTTACGACATACGAAAACATTTCGGAAAGAAAGTTTCAAGGAGCGATGTGTCCGGGGACGGCTAGGCACGGTCTAAGGAATAGCACAAGAAAGCCCGCCTAAGGCAGAACCTCGGCAGGCCTTATATAATTAGAGGTGTGATCACCAGAGTAATATCACCGCCATCAAGGCGAAGTTCACAACCAAGATAATCACTGCCTCCAACTTCCGCCCTTCCAACCAAACCTTATAGACTCTTCGGCCAATATATGCTGAAAAAGCCAACAGCAGTATGGCTACAATAATCCACAATGCCTCTGTAGATAATTTTTCTATGCCAGGTATGATACTTTCCGAAGCGTCCATTGTACACAGACGCACAACTACAACCAAAAAAAACGTCAAATAGATTAAAAGAATTTTCCAGTTGTAATGAATAATAGATGCTTTTCGTTCCATAATTTATTTATGAGTTTTTTACACAATCATCATATTCAGCCCAAATTTCTCTTCTTTCAATTTCTGTAACAGCTGTAATTACTGCTATGGAAATAGCTGTTCCAATACCTCCTGTAAGTGGACCAGCCAAGCATGCTCCGGTAAATTCAATTGCGTATTTGTTAGCAAGCGAGTTCAATTTTCTATCTCTTACAGATGCACAATCTTCACTTCCCTTTGTTGTTATTTCTTCAATATTGGGGAATAAGAATTTATTCAATTCCTGATAAGCTTTATTTCGTACACTCTCCGTTTTTATTTCTATTGACAAATTAGAATTTAAATGTAAAATTTGTTGTATGTCAGCATACATCTCTTCTTTTTTCGATTCGCTCGCATTTAAATAGTTAAGACATTCTTGGTGCAAGACTTGCAATTCTGATATAGAAAGTGTTCCTATATAGAGGCGCATTTCCTCTATTTCTTTCATAAACTTTTCTATTTGAACATTTTCATTTTCAGTGTTGTTAGTTGGATGATTATCTTCATCATGCAAAGATAAACAATAATGAAATGATTCCGAGTAAAGTAATTCTTTTCATAAGCCTTTTATTGAATTAGTTTTAAAAGTGTGTCATTGTAAATATAGTACTTTTTTATGAATAAACAATCTTCCTCAATTGTTTTTCTGTTTCTGGCTTGCTTATTTAACTTATTTAAACGTTTTACTTTGACTTAACCTTTTTGAACTACTTGCCTTTTCACTTTGACAATCTGACATTTTGCTTTCTTAATGCGCTGAGAATCGCTTCTTTCGCCCCGAGGTAAAGGTTGATGGCAAATTTTAAAGCGCAAAGTGGCTTATTGTCTTGTTTTCAGTTTGATAGCGAAATCTTTACATTACAACGAGAGAAATAATAGGGCAAAAACAAGGCTTTCTACCCCTCTATCCCCTACTTTTCGGAGCCAAAGTAGGACTTTGGCGGGTTAAAGTAGATGTTTATGGATGGAAAATACGGTGTTTTTTCGCATGAAAAGCAATGTTTTCATCGTGAAAAAGCGATGTTTTCCTTCAGAAAAAGCAATATAATGCCTCGCGACATGCCCCTTTTTGCTTGCCAAGCAGTATTTTACAGGCTTTTTTCTTTCTATTTCGTGTCGATAGAAAAACAGACGAGTCAGCATGCTGCCTTTTTCTGTTTCGAAAAGTATATATTTTGTAAAAATGAATGACACTTTGTTATGTAGGCATATGAAGAAAAGACAGCTTTGCTCTTTTTGGCACAGGATTTGCTGATTATTACTTGAAACATCGTGGCAAAGCCGCTAAAAATGCGTATCTTTGCCCCGGATTATAACCCAAACAAAAGGAGTAAATCAATGAACAGTCAATTTTCACAAAGAGTTTCGGACGTACTGACCTATAGCAAGGAAGAGGCCAATCGGCTGGGATGCAGCCTTATAGCCCCTGAACATCTGTTGCTTGGCATTTTGCGCGATGGCGGCGGAAAAGCTATGGAAGTGCTCATGAAACTTGATGCGGACGTAAATCGAATCAAAAGAAATCTGGAGGAAAGCATTGAGTCGGAAGGTGATTTCCTGCCTGAGGCAGAAGTACCCCTCTCGCTTACTGCTACCCGAATCCTTAAAATATGCATGCTCGAAGCCCGCTTGCTGAAGAGCGAACTGGCCGACACGGAGCATTTGCTGCTGGCTATCCTGAAAGATGGCAACAGTGTGGCATCTACAGTGCTGGTAGACAATGGTATTACCTATCAGGATGTGTACGACGTTCTTACGATGAAATCGGCCAATCCGAATGCCGGCATGGGCTTTACCGAAGACGATGACGAAGAAGAGGAAGTCGGCCCTTCGCGCTCCGGACAAGAAAGCGGGCGTGGCAATATGGGCAGTTCGTCTGCCTCGGCACAGACGGCTACGCGCCGCCCTGCCAACGACACGCCTGTACTCGATAACTTCGGCACTGACATCACCCGTGCCGCTGCCGAGGGCAAGCTGGATCCTGTTGTAGGCCGTGAACGCGAGATTGAGCGTCTGGCACAAATTCTGAGCCGTCGCAAGAAAAACAATCCTGTGCTGATAGGCGAACCCGGCGTGGGCAAGTCGGCTATCGTCGAAGGATTGGCCCTGCGCATCACGCAGCGCAAGGTGTCGCGCATACTCTTCGACAAGCGCGTCATCATGCTCGACATGTCGTCCGTCGTGGCAGGCACCAAGTACCGCGGCCAGTTCGAAGAGCGCATCCGCTCCATTATCAACGAGTTGCAGAAGAACCCCAATGTCATCCTTTTCATCGACGAGATACATACCATCGTCGGTGCAGGAGCCGCCGCAGGCACCATGGATGCCGCCAACATGCTGAAGCCCGCCCTGGCGCGTGGCGAGATACAGTGCATCGGCGCCACTACACTGGACGAGTATCGCAAGAGCATCGAAAAAGACGGTGCGCTGGAGCGTCGTTTCCAAAAGGTTATTGTGGAGCCCACTACTGCTGAAGAGACGTTGCAGATATTGAAGAACATCAAGGAAAAATACGAAGACCACCACAACGTGCGCTACACCGATGCTGCCCTCGAGGCGTGTGTCAAGTTGTCAGCCCGTTATATCAACGACCGCAATTTCCCTGACAAGGCCATCGATGCCCTCGACGAAGCCGGCTCGCGTGTGCACCTGACCAACATCAGCGCCCCCAAGGAAATCGAAGAGCAGGAACGCCTGATAGAGAACGCCCGCCTGCAAAAGACCGAAGCTGTGAAGGCGCAGAATTTTGAATTGGCTGCCGGCTACCGCGACCGCGAGAAAGAGCTCACGACGCAACTGGAGCAGATGAAAGCCGACTGGGAGGCGCAGCTCAAGGAGCAGCGTCAGACGGTGGACGAGGAAGAAATAGCCTCTGTGGTGTCCATGATGTCGGGTGTGCCCGTACAGCGTATGGCACAGGCCGAAGGACTGAAGCTGGCCGGCATGAAGGAAGAACTCCAGCAAAAGGTCATTGCTCAGGACGTAGCCATCGAGAAGTTGGTGAAGGCTATTGTACGCAGCCGTGTGGGCCTGAAAGACCCCAACCGTCCTATCGGCACATTCATGTTCCTGGGACCGACGGGTGTGGGTAAAACGCATCTGGCCAAGCAGTTGGCGCGCTACATGTTTGGTTCGGACGATGCGTTGATACGTATCGATATGAGTGAATACATGGAGAAATATACCGTGTCGCGCATGATAGGTGCCGCTCCCGGCTACGTGGGCTATGAGGAAGGCGGACAGCTCACTGAGAAGGTGCGCCGCAAACCCTACTCCATTGTCCTGCTGGACGAGATCGAAAAGGCTCATCCCGACGTCTTCAACATCCTCTTGCAGGTACTCGACGAAGGTCGTTTGACCGACAATGTGGGTCGCACCATCGACTTCAAGAATACGGTCATCATCATGACCTCCAACATCGGTACGCGCCAACTCAAGGAGTTTGGCCGTGGTGTAGGCTTTGCCGCTCAGAACCGTACGGACGACAAAGAGTACTCACGTGGCGTCATCCAAAAGGCATTGAACAAGACTTTCTCGCCCGAGTTCCTGAACCGTCTGGATGAAATCATTACCTTTGACCAGTTGTCGCTTGACGCCATCACGCGCATCGTTGACATCGAGTTGAAGGGACTGTATGAACGTCTTGAAGGCATTGGCTACCATCTTCAGGTGGACGATGCGGCCAAGAAATTCCTTGCTACGAAGGGCTATGACGTACAGTTCGGTGCCCGTCCGCTGAAGCGTGCCATCCAGAACTACCTGGAAGACGGCCTGTCCGAACTGATTGTCTCGGGCGGCGTACAGCCGGGCGATACCGTCAGCGTGACCCACGAAGACGGCAAGGACGAGCTGACGATGCAGAAACTTTGACCGTAAACCGGCCATCATACAGACAAAATGTCAGTCCCCGACGGACTGGCATTTTTTTTGTATCCCTACCGTCAGAGAAAAAATAAGTAAAACCTATAATATACTGTTTGAATTATGCAAAAAGGTAACATTGGGGTAACGACCGAAAACATCTTCCCCGTCATTAAAAAGTTTTTGTACAGTGACCACGAAATATTCCTGCGCGAACTGGTGTCCAACGCCGTTGATGCTACGCAGAAACTGAAGACCCTTGCCTCCATTGGTGAGTACAAAGGCGAGCTGGGCGACCTGACGGTCCATGTCAGCTTAGGCAAGGACACCATTACCGTGTCCGACCGCGGTATTGGTCTGACCGCCGAAGAAATCGACAAATACATCAATCAGATAGCTTTCTCTGGCGCCAACGACTTCCTCGAGAAGTACAAGAACGACGCGAACGCCATCATCGGCCACTTCGGTCTGGGCTTCTACTCGGCTTTCATGGTTGCCAAGAAGGTAGAAATCATCACCAAGTCGTGCAAGGAAGGTGCACAGGCTGTGAAATGGACTTGCGACGGCAGTCCTGAGTTTACTATCGAGGATTGCGACAAGGCCGACCGCGGTACCGATATTGTCCTCTACATCGACGATGATTGCAAGGAGTTCCTCGAAGAAGCCCGCATCTCTACGCTGCTGAAGAAGTACTGCAGCTTCCTGCCCGTGCCCGTAGCTTTCGGCAAGAAGAAGGAATGGAAAGACGGCAAACAGGTAGAAACCGCTGAAGACAACGTCATCAACGAAACGACTCCGCTCTGGACACGCAAGCCCAGCGAACTGAAGGACGAAGACTACAAAGCCTTCTATCGTGACCTCTATCCCATGTCCGACGAGCCTCTGTTCTGGATTCACCTGAATGTGGACTATCCGTTCCATCTCACCGGCGTGCTTTACTTCCCCAAGGTGAAGAGCAACATCGAGCTGAACAAGAACAAGATACAGCTTTACTGCAACCAGGTATACGTTACGGATTCTGTAGAAGGCATCGTGCCCGACTTCCTGACGTTGCTCCACGGCGTGCTTGATTCACCCGACATCCCGTTGAACGTATCGCGTTCATACCTGCAAAGCGACTCCAACGTCAAGAAGATTTCGACGTACATCACCAAGAAGGTATCCGACCGTCTGCAGTCCATATTCAAGAACGACCGCAAACAGTTCGAAGAGAAGTGGAACGACTTGAAGATCTTCATTAACTACGGCATGCTGACGCAAGAAGATTTCTACGATCGTGCCAAGGATTTCGCCCTCTTCACCGACACCGACGGCAAGCAATATACCTTCGACGAGTACAAGACGCTCATCAAGGACAACCAGACCGATAAGGACAATACCCTGATCTATCTGTATGCCAACAACAAGGACGAGCAGTATAGCTACATCGAGGCTGCTAAGAATAAGGGCTACAATGTGTTGCTGATGGACGGCCAACTGGACATTGCTGTTGTAAGCATGCTCGAGCAGAAGTTCGACAAAGTTCGCTTCACCCGTGTGGACAGCGATATCATCGACAACCTCATCGTGAAGGAAGACAAGAAGAATGAGGTGCTCGAAGCAGCCAAACAGGAAGCTCTTTCAGCTATGTTCAAGAGCCAGCTGCCCAAGATGGACAAGACTGAATTCTACGTTGTGGCACAGGCTATGGGCGAAGGCGCCGCTCCGGTCATGATCACGCAGAGTGAATACATGCGCCGTATGAAGGAAATGGCCAATATCCAGGCCGGTATGAGCTTCTATGGCGACATGCCCGACATGTTCAACCTCGTGCTCAACGCCGACCATCCGTTGGTTAAGGAGGTCTTGGCTGGTGAAGAACAGGCCTGCGCAGCCGACATCGTGCCCATTCAGCTCTCTATGGACGACACCAACAACCGTCGCAATGCGCTAAAGAAGAGCCACGAAGGCAAGAAGGACGAGGAAATCCCCACAGCCGAGAAGGACGAGCTCAGCGAACTGGACAAGAAATGGAACGAACTAAAGACGAAGAAGGAAGCAGTCCTGGCCGGTTATGCCGCCCAGAATCCGGTTGTCCGCCAGCTCATCGATCTGGCTCTGTTGCAAAACGGTATGCTGAAAGGCGAAGCACTCAATAACTTCGTAAAACGAAGCATCGAGCTGATTAAATAAAGCCCCTTCAACACTTTCTATACTCTCCAAAAGAGGATGTATCTTCATGGTACATCCTCTTTTTTTGCCCTTTTCATCGAAAAAATCTTTTTTTCTTCGCTAAATTGAATACAGTTCAAAACAAATTCGTATATTTGAAAAAAATCATTCGGTATTATGGGAACGTTAGGCTGTATCAATGACATGATTCAACGGGATAAGGAAAACCGTGAATTGCGGAAATTGGGAAGAGAACGTCGTAAAGACCGTCTCGACCGGATGTATTGCGGAAAGAAATTGCATTTGTCGGAAGGAATCACAGCCGATGATATGAAACAGGCTCAGGAACAGATTGCCGACAAACAAGAACAGGACTTGAAACAAGAAGTCACTTTTGCCTATCTGGTGATGGGGATCTGTACTCTTTTGACAATCTGCGTAATACTCTTTCTGTTGAATTGAAGTATGATTATTTACAGAATATGAAAAAACTATATACCTTCCTCTTGTGTTGCTGTTGTCTGCTTTCCGCTTTGAACGCGCAGAAGGTAGGACTTGTATTGAGCGGTGGTGGTGCCAAGGGTATGACCCACATTGGTATTATTCGTGCATTGGAAGAGAACAATATCCCCATTGATTATATTGCAGGGACATCTATGGGTGCCATCATTGGTTCGCTCTATGCCATGGGCTATTCACCCGACGATATGGAAGCCCTGCTTCGTTCACCAGATTTCAAAAGATGGTATTCCGGGCAGGTTGAGTCGCAATACGGATATTATTTCAAGCAGAGCAGACCGACACCAGAGTTTGCCAATATCCGTTTTTCTTTTGGCGATTCCATTCATATTCGTCCTCAAATCCTTCCGACTAACATTGTGAGCCCTATTCAGATGAATCTTGTATTTGTGGAGCTGTTTGCACAGGCTACGGCTGCTTGTCGGGGGAATTTCGATAAAATGTTTGTTCCTTTCCGCTGTGTAGCTTCCGATGTATACAACAAGCGCCCTTTGGTCATGCGTCAAGGTGATTTAGGAGATGCAGTGCGAGCCTCAATGAGTTTTCCTTTCGTATTCAAACCCATTGAGATAGACAGCGTATTGGCTTATGATGGTGGCATTTATAATAACTTCCCTACGGATGTAATGATGAAGGATTTCCATCCCGATGTCATTATCGGCAGCGTAGTTGCCGCCAATCCGGGAAAACCTCAGGAAGGCAATCTCATGAGCCAGCTTGAGAACATGATTATGCAGAAAACGGATTATTCCATTCCCGATTCGTTGGGTATTGTAATGACTTTCAAATATAACGACGTAAATCTGCTGGATTTTGACCGTCTACAGGAACTTCACGATATTGGATACAACAGGACCATCAGCCTGATGGACTCCATCAAAATGCGGATATCCCGTCGCGAAAGTGCTGAAAACGTCCGACTGAGGCGTATGACCTATCGTAACACTTTGCCTCAACTGCGTTTTCGTGATATCTATATTGAAGGAGCCAACGAACACCAGCAGTCGTATATCAGAAAGGAATTTCATAGCGACAACCATCAGATCTTCACTTATGAAGATTTAAAAAGGGGATATTTTCGACTGTTGGCAGACAATATGATTTCGGAGATTATCCCTCACGCAGTTTATGATCCTGAGTCCGATTTATACGAACTCCATCTTCAAGTCAAGATGGAGAAAGATTTCTTTGTCCGCATAGGTGGAAGCGTGTCTACCACCAGTTCCAATCAGATTTATCTGGGCATTGGATATCAAAACTTAAACTATTATTCCAAAGAAATCATGCTTGATGGGCAGCTTGGGAAAATTTACAATAACGTTCAACTGATGGGAAGGCTGGATTTGCCTACCCGTATTCCGATCTCTCTTCGTTTGTTGGGATCTATCAGCACATTTGATTATTACAAGAAAGACAAGCTTTTCTCCAAAAACGACCGCCCTTCTTTCAATTCGAAGGATGAACGGTTTGTGAAACTCATGTGCGCGTTACCCTTTTTGGCCAACAAACGTGCGGAGTTCGGATTTGGATACGGCGTATTGACAGACAATTATTATCAATCTACCACTATTGACTTCACCAAAGACCGTGCAGACAAAAGTACCCACAAACTGTTGGGGGGAAGTATTGGCTTTTATGGCAGCACGACCGATTCCCGTCAGTATGCCACACGAGGGTATCATGAAAGTCTTATAGCCCAGGTGTTTACTGGGCACGAATGGTTCAATCCCGGTACACCTTCTGAAGACGGAAGCTCGAAGGCTGTCGAAAAAAAACATCAGGCCTGGTTGCAAATCTCGTATATGAAGGACGCCTATCATCGGCTAAGTCCTCTGTTTACGTTAGGCTGGATGACGGAATTATTGTATTCATCGAGAAATTTCTCAGAAAACTACACTGCCACCATGATGCAGGCCGGAGAATTTGCACCGACTCCTCACAGTCAGATTATGTATAACGAGGCTTTTCGGGCCAATCAGTTTATAGCTGCGGGTATAAAGCCTATTTTCGTATTCAATGACATGTTCCATCTTCGCACCGAGTTCTATGGGTTTGCACCTATTTTCCCGATAAAAAGGAACGAAAACAATCACGCTTATTATGGAAAAGCCTTTTCTGAATTCCAATATATGGGAGAAATTTCTTTAGTCTGCAAATTGTCGTTCGGGGCTGTCTCTGCGTATGTAAATCACTATAGTTCACCTAAGGGCGAGTGGAATGTTGGATTGACTTTGGGTTGGCAATTGTTTAACTATCGATTTATCGAATGATTTTTTGCGAAAAAAAACGGTGAAAAGTTTGCAGAAACAGAAAATGTCCGTATCTTTGCACCCGTAAAAAAAATATGGCCGCGTAGCTCAACTGAATAGAGTAGCTGACTACGGA
>UMEP01048095.1_pt1 | contig 50266 bp, 62 predicted proteins | sample 1964771 | NCBI WGS metagenome assembly UMEP01 (sample SAMEA4836022, study PRJEB28245) | human gut metagenome | biome: gut microbiome; material: fecal sample | place: Denmark | collected 2008 | reverse complement strand
TGAAATTAACTGAATTGAAACTAAGACAAAAAATAAAATAAACGGGATGGCATAGAGTATTATATTTTCCATAAATTAATAACCAATAGCCCAGTTAAATGCAGCTGTTTTTTCCGGTTTTTTATCAACTGTAACAGCAGAATGAACAGCTTGAACTTCAATTACTTTAGCAGCTTTTTGAAGCATGTTATACTGCATCATCTTGCTATCTACATTGTTAAATGATTTTAAACGATCTAACTGGTTTTGTAATTCAGCATTTTCATCATTCAAAGTAGTAATCTGACGGCTAAGTTTATTCAAAGTAAGTTCATTAGACATCGCAAAATAATAACCGATAAAAGCTACAATTACGGCAATTCCTAATAATCCACATAATGTTTTATTAACTTTTCTGATAGCCATAGCTTTTTGTGAAATCTCCTTTTGAAAATAACCTTCAATTACTTGATTGTCTTCTCTTATCGGATTATTTACATATGATTTACTATAATAATTTTCTTCCGATACTACTAATTCTGATGTTCTTACTCTTGCTGTATTCAATTTTCTACCCCAGGTTCTAACCTCACCCTAGTGCCTGATACATCTAGCTATTCTGAGTTTGGCACTTCTTGAAGGAGGATTTATTTTTATCTCCTCATCGCTCGCTATTATCGGTTTTTTATTTACCAGTTCTAATATTGGAGGCGGACAATGACATATCATTTGAGACTTATCACAATGGCACCTCTGCGAGTGATATTTAAATAAGTGTTTCACTATTCTATCCTCTAAAGAGTGAAAACTTATTACACTTATTATAGCACCAAAGTCCAACAAATCCAACACATCATTCAGAGTATTTTTTACATTTGTTAACTCTTGATTAACTTCTATGCGAATTGCTTGGAATACGCGGGTTGCAGGGTGAATCGTAGACTTAACATGAGGAGTACAATTCACTATTAAATCAGCCAACTCTATTGTTGTTTCAAGCTTTTTCAACTTTCTTTGTTCTACAATTTTTTTTGCAATTCTTTTTGAAAATCTTTCCTCGCCATACTCAGAAAAAATTCTCACTAAATCTTCTTCACTATATGAATTCACAACATCATAAGCTGAAAAATCAGCATCCTGATTAAATCTCATATCCAAAGGAGCTTCCTTAGAAAAAGAAAAACCTCTTTCTCCTTTATGAAATTGATGGTATGATGCTCCAAGATCAAAAAGAACTCCACCTGTAATTTTTTCAATACCAAGATTATGTAAAACTTTTTTAATATTTACATAAGAATCTTTTACAATTGTTAAATTTTGATAATCCTTTAATCTTTCAGAAGCAGCACGAATAGCATCATCATCAACATCAAAAGCGATTAATCTTCCATCAGGTTGAATTCTGCTCAAAATTAATCCGCTATGACCGCCACCGCCTAATGTGCAATCAACATAAATCTTTCCATTCTCACACTGAAGCGCATCGACAGCCTCATTTTTCATTACCGTATAATGTGTAAATTCTTCCATAAAAAAATTTTAACATGAAAAGAGCAGACGTGGAGCGTCCGCTCAAAAATTTTCATACTTCCATACAAATTGTTAAGAAACTCATAGACTATACATTTAACCATTAAATGTATAGTTAGAAATATAATATTACATCTAATACTATATTGTCAAGTACAATGTAAGTATAAGGAATTAAAATGTATAGAAAACTAATGAGAAACGGCAACGGCTGGGCACTTACCGTAAATAAAACAATCCTTGAATTACTAAAAGTAAACCCTGAAACAGATTTAGTTGAATATACTATTGAAGCAGGGAAATTAATTATCACAAAAAGTGATAAAAAACGCTCCGATATTTAATTTTATTTTATTCTGCTATTTGATTTAATCCATAAATATCATATCGTGCAATAAAATTGTCATAGCACATTCTATTAACATTTGTAGAATCTTCTGCATCTTCAATTGTAATCATCATTCCGCTTTGTTCTAACACTTTCGGGAAAATTGCATTAAACAAAACGATCATAAAAATATATTTTTTTATCTCATCAGAAGTAATGTAAATATCAACCATTAGCTTTATCCCCAAATTATAAGAAAACAATACATATATATAAATATTTACGACAGAAATCAAAATAACTTTAAAAATTATTAGAGGATTATTAATATTTATTAAAAATTAAAAACGAGTCCGACTTTTTAGTCAAACTCGTTTTATACTATTTGTTTTTAATCGAAAACTATACTGCTTGTTTCATAGCATTTTTTACACGATTAAATGTTTTATCTTTACCGATAATTGCAAGGATTGCAGTCATATCGGCGCCACAAGTTCTACCAGTTACAGCAGCTCTGATAGCCCACATTGTAACTTTTGGTTTAACACCTTTTTCTTTATAAAATGCTCTGAATGCTTCTAATTTTTCGTGAAGATTTTCTTCTGTCCATTCCCAATCTTTAGCTTGTTCCATAAATGTTTTTAGAACATCTTGAGATACTTCAGTAGATAGAGTTTCTTTTGCTTTTTCATCAAACTCTACATCTTCACCAAAGAAATATGTAACAGCATCTGTAATATCTGACAATAATGTCAATGGTTCGTATGTAATTTCTACCATACGAGTATATTGAGCATCTGTTAATTCATTCAAGTTATATTTTGTCAAATATGGTTTTAATCTTTCTTTTAATTCTGGAATAGAAAGCATTTTTATATAATGACTGTTCATCCAATTCAATTTATCATATTCAAAAATTGAATTTGAAGAAGAAATTTCATTAATTCTGAAATCTTGAGCAATTTCATCAACTGTTTTAATTTCCTGACCGTCAGATGGTGCCCAACCTAATAATGCTACAAAGTTAATTAAAGCATCAGTCAAATATCCTTTTTCAACGAATTCTGATACTGCAGTAGCACCGTGACGTTTTGACAATTTACTTCTATCTGGAGCCAAAATCATACCTAAATGACCGAATTTTGGGACTTCTGCACCTAATGCTTCAAATATCAAAATTTGTTTGAATGTATTTGAAATATGGTCTTCTCCTCTGATTACGTGAGAAATTTTCATCAACATATCATCGATTACAACTGCGAAATTGTAAGTAGGAGTTCCATTAGATTTCATAATTACGAAATCTCCTAAAAGATTTGTATCTACATGCAATTCGCCTTTTACCATATCATTAAAAGTCAACATTGATGTTTCATGGAAAGCTTTTTGAGCTTTTTCAATATTAAATCTGATAGCAGGTTTTCTACCTTCTGCTTTTAATTTTGCTTTTTCTTCTTCAGTTAAATTTAAGCATTTTTTAGTATAAACATAAGGTTTTTTATTTTCTGCAGCTTCTTTTTTCTCAGCTTCCAATTCTTCAGGAGTACAATAGCATTCATAAGCAAAACCTTTGTCTAAAAGCATTTGTACATATTTTGGATAAATATCAAATCTTTCAGATTGAGTATAAGGGCCATAAGGACCACCTACATCAGGACCTTCGTCCCAATTTAATCCTAAAGCCTTTAAGCTGTCAAAAATATTATCGATATAAGCCTGACTTGTACGTTCAGCATCAGTATCTTCAATTCTTAAAACAAATTTCCCGTTATTTTTCTTAGCAAACAAATAGTTGAATAATGCGGTTCTTGCTGTTCCGATGTGTAAATTTCCGCTTGGTGACGGAGCAATTCTGACTCTAACTTCTGTCATTTTTTCCTTCTTTCTTATTTATAAATCAGCATAAAAAGGATAACATGAGAAAAAATTATTTTCAATATTATTCGAGAATATATAAAGGAGAACAACCCCAACCGGTTCCATTTTTACAATCTTCTTCATAATTTTCTTTTGTAAGTTCTGTACAATTATTTGGACAATCATATCCATTTACACTAACTTTACCATTCGTTTCAAAAAAAGATGTCGTGATTGATTGATCTCTTAACATTATATAAAAAATATCCCTTCCTACAGTATTTGGAGCCTTAAATCCATTTACATCAATAAATATTTGATTTACACTGTTAAAATTAATAAGAGCCCCATCAGGCAAATAAAAAGTATACCGCATAAAAGCTCCATTAGTACCCATTGGCTTGCCAGTTTTATCATACCATTTAGTACTTTGATGCCACTCAACATTAGGATTACTAAAAATACTACTGGTATTAGGATCAACTGTTTCTTCAAGTTGTAAAATTTCACTACAATTAAGACCTGAACCAACAGTTTTCATATACATACCAACTTCACACACAAATTTGGACATATCTTTCCAATTTACTTTTGTATAAGAGGCACCATCTTTTGCATACACCATTTGAATAGCTTGAGAAATAACAGACACTTGTTTTTTGAACATTGACTTAAACTGTCTATCCCTTGCATTATTTATTACAGTAGGTAGTGTCATCGCAGATACAATACCTATTATTCCTAATGTTATTAACACTTCAGCAAGAGTAAAACCCAATTTCATATCTACCTCCAAATTTATTATTTCATATTTACACTTATTTTTCAAGTGTAAAATGCACTTTATTATATATATAATTAAAGAGTATAGAAATCAGTGTGAATTATTGTATATTGGAATTATGTTTAAAGTTGAAAAAGAAGAAATGGTAAACAAAACATTTAGACTTCCATTAAAACTGGTAGAGCAATTATACAAAGTTGCACAAAATAAAGGGGTATCCTTAAACAATCTTGTAAAACAATGCTGTGAATACGCATTAGATAATCTCGATACAAACTCTGAAGAATAAATTTTCCATAATTTGACTAAGATTTATAAAGTTTTAAAATATTTATATGAGGAAGTTTTTATTACTGTTATTATCATTAATGGTTATACAAATTCCGGCATTTTCAATTAATAAAAAAATGCTTCCAACTTCAGGCGGAGAAAATGCTCTTCCTAATATTTTTATATACACAATTCCAGATGACAATGTCCCAGAAAGACCATTAAATAATTCTGAAATAGAAGAAAATAATAATTATATAGAAGAAAAAGCTACAACTTCAAAAAATAATAATGAAGAAGAAGCTGTTATGCTCGACATCTCAGAAGAAAATAATGAAAACGTTATGCTTGGCGCTACAGTTTTAAAAGGTTACGCTGAATATATTGAGGATAGCGAAGCAATATACCTGAAAGATGACAATGATAATTTTGTCATAAACCTAAAAACTCCACAAAAAATAACAGCGTCAAAAGGACTTGATTTAGCTAGCCACGCTAGAACAAAAGAAATTTCTAAACATACAAATACTGAATATAATATTGCACCTAAATCTGTTATTTCCTCAAGTACAAAAGGAAATTTTACAATAGGTGCATTATATGAAAACGAAGTAGATAACATTGCAATGTTGGAATCAGAAACCGGCTTATTTACAAGATATGAAAAAGACAAATTTGCAGTTAGTTCTTCGTTTAAAAAATCACTAAATACAACATATGCCCAAGATTACAACACAATATCAGTGACCCCTGAGTTAAAATTAAATAACTACATATCCTTGAAAAATAAATTATCTGCAGACATAACAAGAAATAGACGATCCACAGAACTAATATTTTCATTAAACCCATTCGGGAAAAAAGATCGCGATAGAATGCTGCTTGAAGCTGGTGCAAAACAAACATTCTTTATGGACACTGGAGAAAACAAAACTCAATTAAATTTTTCTGCAACTTTTAAATTGTAAATTTATACAAAAATTGTTGTTTTAATAGTTTATTTAGATTATAATTCTTTTGTGAGGATCTATGGCTGAAAACATTGAACAGGAAAACTCTACGGAAGAAACGACCAGACCAACTCCCGTAAAATCAAATAATAAAACAGGCTTTTATTATTCTTTTTTAACGCTTGTTCTATTACTTTGTCTTATCCAAATAGGTTTTGGTGCTATTTTAAATATCTCCAAAACAATTTCTTATCGTGCCAAAATTTCAACCCTCACAAAAATTCGAGATGAAGCTGAAAATCAAAATCAAGAATTAAAACAAGATATAAAAATGTTTTCATCTATGTCCAGCTTGGAAGGTATTGCAAGAAATAACTTAAAAATGGCAGGTGAAGACGAAGTTCTTATTCTTATTAATAATAATCAACAACAAAACAATTCTAAAAAGAAAAAATTTAAACATAAAAAAAATAAAAAGAAGAAATAACGGAGCTTAAATGCAAGAAACCTTAGAATATATAAAACAAGCATTTGATTTAAAATCACAAAAATGTTACAAACAAGCTATCGAAATGCTTTACAAAGCACTAGAAGCAGAAAATGATAACATCGAAATTTTATTCCAACTTGGAGAATTATATTTTCTATTAAACAATTTTCCAAGAGCCGTTCAATATCTAGAAAAAGTTCTTTTAAAAAACGGAGAGCATATTGAATCTTTAAAAATTCTTGAAAAAATTTACATATATTCTAAAGATTATAAAAACGCATATTTTATTGCCGAAAAATTATTTAATATCCAACAAAACCCTGAAAATTTGATAGAATTAATTAACATTTCATCATTAAAAAATGATTTAGAAAAAATTAAATCATTTGAAAACTCTGAGCTTTTAAACGATAAAGTTTTATATGCCATAGCAAAAGCATATTATGAAAATAATAAATCAGAAGATGCTAAAGAAAATCTTGAAAAAGCATTAAATATAAACCCTGAAAATGAAGATTCTTTAGTATTATTAGGGAAAATATATTTTGACGAAAGTGAATTTGAAAAATCAAAAAATATTTTTAATACATTCTCAAAAACATCTGAAAATCCTGAAGTATTAAATTATTTAGGCTTGTTTGCTCTTGAAGATATGAAATTTATTGATGCAATAAAATATTTTTCAAAAGCATCATCATTAAACAAACAAAATCCACGTTATTTCTATAATTTAGGAAATGCCTATTTTTATAATGGCTGGTTCAAAGAAGCTATTCAAGCATATTTACAAGCAATATGTATGGCTTCTGAAAATTCAGGATACAGATATTCTCTTGCATATTTGTATTTCGAACAAAAAAACTTTGATAAAGCTCAAAAAGAAGTTGACTATATCTTAGAACATAACCCTGAATATGGATTAGCTCATGTTCTAAATGCTCTATTAAAGTTTGAGAAAAAAGATTTTCTAGGAGCACAAGTTGAACTTGAAAATAACTTAAAAGCAAATCCTGAAGATAACTTCACATTGGTTGCGATATCTAAAGTTTATAGAGAACTTTCTATGTATGAAAAAGCACAAAATGCTATTTCAAAAGTTATATCTCAAAATCCAGAGAGTTTGAATTATCAATGTCAACTTGCTGAAATTTTTATTGCAGAAAAAAAATACAACGAAGCATTAGAAGTCATTAAAAAAGTGTTAGACAAAAATGAAAACTACATTTCTGCATACACTATTGCGGCAAAAGCTTGTTTTAATATGGAAGATTATGATAACGCAAAATCTTACGCTCAAGAAGCTATTTCTTTAGATATGAATTTTGCTGAAGGATATTATTATTTAGCGTTAGTTAGATTTAAAGAAAAAGATTTTGAAGAAGCTATTGAATGTATGAAAAGAGCAATTATGTATGATGTAAGTAACGCATCATACTATGCCAAAATGAGTGAAATCTATAAAGAAAAAGAAGATTACAAAACAGCACTTGAATATATTAAAGAAGCTGAAAGTATTTCAGGTGATACTGAATACAAAATCATGTATAAAGAACTTGCTTCTTTAAACAGAAAAATAAAATAAAATTTGACGATGGAATTAATATAATTATAATATTAAATAGTTACTACATTTGTAGTTTTATTAATATTATAGGAGAAGATTAGTGGATAGTAAAAAATTACAAAAGATTTTATTAATAACAACAGTAATTTTATCATTTCAATTACCTGCATTTTCTGCAAAGAAAAATGAAGAATTGATAGAATTACCTAAAACATACCCTGCAAAATATTCTTCAGAATACATTAAGCAAATCACTCCAATATATAAAGCTGTAGGGAAAGAAGAAGTATTTTATGTTGCACTTGATATGCTTAAAGGAACAAACGGAGAATTTTCAAGAAATGCAATTTTAGGAAACAATTTATCAGGTCGTCCGGTAAAAATAGAATTCAGAGATCTTGCAACTATCAATCCAGATTATGAGAAATTTGATGCACTTGGCTGGAAGAAAAATAAACAACTTTTCATTTATATAAACCCACGCCATAAAGATGCACCTCCAGGAGCACTTGCAGCATTATTATCTCATGAAGCATTGCACCAAGATGAATTTAACTCTCTAGCTGAAGAAACTTATGCTTGGACAATGGAAGCATCTGTTTGGTACGAAATTGTAAAAATGTACCCGGAAAGTAACGATGAATTACACCCTCTTGTCATAAGAGAAAATACTTTAAAAAAATTGTTTGAAAGAGGCGGATATTCAAATAAATATATTAAAAAGACAGTAATGTCTAACGAAGGATATAAAAACCTTCCTTCAACCTCTCCAGGATTTGAAGATTTATAAAAATCTTATTTAAAAATATCAAGAATTAACCTGATATACTACTTAAAAAGTATATTGATTATAAAAAATTCTTGATGTTAAATATTCGTATGAAGAAAAGTCAGGCAATCATATTTATACTTTTAATATTAACACTTTTTACACTTAACAGCATTTTTATGAATGCAAATAAATTTGAAGTGTCTGAAATGCCTGAAATGATTGATCACGATCATATTTCTTCCCAAAAGCTTTTTGATAACAGTTGGAAAATAATTCGTGATAATTATTATGACGAAGACTTAAACAATCAAGCATGGGGTAGATGGAAAGAACATTATCATGGAAAAATAAAAACTGATGATGATGCAAAAGTTGCCATTGATACAATGCTTGCAAGTTTAAATGATCCATATTCTAGATATATGTCAAAAACAGAATACCTGGATCAAAATAATTCTATAAATTCAAAAATAACAGGTATTGGAGTAAATATCACATCAATTGCAGGGAAAATCCATATTGTAAATGTTATGGACGGAACTCCTGCGCAATTTGCAAATTTATTACCTGATGACATAATCCTCGCAATTGATGGCAAAGAAGTAAACGGACTAACACTATCAGAAGTTGCAAACTTAGTAAGAGGTCCAGAAAATAGCTTTGTGAATATCACAATTCTAAGAAACAAAGATAAGTTAATCAAACGCGTAATGCGAAAAGAAATAAAAATTAAAACTGTAAAAAGTGCCATTGTAGATAAAAATATAGGCTATATTCAAATTACAAGTTTTATAGGATCAACAACTCCTAATGAATTTTTAGAAGCACTTGAAAAAACAAAAGACACAAAAGGGTTAATTCTAGACTTACGCGGTAACACCGGCGGCCTTTTACCGAATGCAATATTTATCGCAAACTTGTTTTTACCTGAAGGTAGTAATATTGTAAGTATCGTAGGCAGAAACGGATATAAATATGACATTAATGCTCAAGATACAGAATTTGGTGTTAAAAAACCAACCATAGTTTTAGTTGATGGAAATTCAGCAAGTGCAAGTGAAATTTTATCTGGAGCACTAAAAGATTATAACAAAGCAAAATTGCTTGGAACAAAAACTTACGGAAAAGGAATGGTACAAAAAATTATTCCAATGCCAAATGAAACTGGCTTAAACCTAACTATTGCAAAATATTTAACACCCAAAGGAACCGATATTAATAAAAAAGGAATTACACCTGATATAAAAGTTGAATTTAGCATTAAAGATGTAAAAACAAATAATGATGCTCAATTACAAGCTGCAAAAAACATCTTATCAAAAATGCTAATTAGCAAAAAATAATTTACCTTTTAAATATATTTACATCTTTGAGATCTTTTTTGTTTACAACAAGACCACATTTTGAACAAGCAAGAACTTCTCCTGAACTATCAATAGGTAAAAATATATGCTCACAGTTATCTGAATTTTCGATATCATCTTGAGCAAAAGGATCAAAATAGGAATCTTTTCTATATTTTTTCCCCATTATATATCTTGTTATTAATTCAAATAAATACATATTTATAACGTGAAAGATTCAGGCAAAAGTTCTTCGATAGAACAAACTTTTATTCCATCAGCGACCTTAGTTATTACATCCAAGCCTTCTTTAGACTTAAATTCATTTAAAACTTGTCTGCAAGCTCCACAAGGAGTACAATTATCCATTTTTGGAGAGAATATCGCAACAGCTCTAACTTTTTTTTCACCGTCTGCTATCGCAGAGCCAACTGCATTTCTTTCAGCACAAATTGTAAGCCCGAAACTTGAATTTTCAAAATTGCAGCCTGTATAAACTTTTCCACTATCAGTAAGCACACAAGCTCCTACAGGGAATTTTGAATATGGGACATAAGCATTTTCTGAGGCTTTTTCTGCCAATTTTATCATTTCTTCGTAATTCATAATCAAATTTTATAATATAAAATAAAAAATATAATCCTATAATCAAATGATATTATGCTATAATAAAATTATGAAGTTGTTGATAAAAATTCTATTGGTTATGATATTAATTATTTCACCGGCTAAAGCTGTAAGTTTTGATGTACTCGTATTGCCGACTGATTTATTATCTACAAAAGAAAATTATTATAATTTCAACGAAATGTCAGAAATTATATCAAATGATATTATAAAAAATTTCAATAGCTCTAATGGAAAAATTAAATCCCCAAATTTATATGAAGTGAGACAAAAATTAAACCAAAATTCTGAACAAAAAACTTTAACTCAAAATGTCCTAAATAAATTTAAAACATCACAAAATATTGATTATACAGCTTTAAAAAAAATCGGACAAAATTTTTCATGCAAATCTGTTTTGCTAATCTCTAGTTATGTCACAACAAATAAAAATTCAACAAAACGAGGCTTATGGGAAGTTATTGAAGTATCATCAGATTTTGACACTGTCTATCCATATAGATTAGAAACGTCAATTGTATTAATTGACACCGTAAATGACATAGTTATGTGGAGCAATCACTACTCTACAAAATTAGGCAACAATGAAAATATTTTTTCAGCACAAAATTACGTAGAAGCAAACGAATGGCTAAAAAAAATGAGCTTATATTCTAAAACAATAATCGCCCCAAGCGCTTCACAAAATATCACCCTAAGATTTTTTCCAAAAGCAATAAGACCAATAGAAAACAAGCAAACAGAAAATACAGGCGGTGCTTTAAAATTCGATAAAACAATTCCTGAAAAACCTCAAAATAAAAACAAAAAAGACGACGATTTCTTTGGGGAAATGATTTACGGAATTTAATTTACAGGATTACTAATTGTATCACGTCTTTTATCTACATTATTAACATTATTTTGCAGCAATTTTTTATCCTGCATAATTTTTTGATTTGTACTGTCAGAATTTTCAATTAAATTCTTTTTTATATCATTCGTGTTATATTTCATTTGAGCATTAGGCTTTTGAATAGATTGATTCATTTCAACTTGAGCAGGTGTATTTGCAGCGACTTCATCTAATTCTTTAATTCTATCTTTAGCATCAAAAATTGCAATAAAACTCACAATTAATATTGAGAGAAACATTAAAGATTTTTTCATATCAAAATATCCTTTCACAATATAATAAATTCTAACTCGCAGAGTTAAATAATAAATTCAACAGTCAATCAATCTTTACGGACTTGCACAAAAATAGTTAGAATGCTAAAATATTCTTGTAATACAGAATTATTAAGAGGAAAGTTTTATGGCAAGATTAATAAGACCAAGTTGGGCAATAAGATGCGTACAATCAGGTTGCAAAACATTATTTGAAGTAGCTAAATTAGAAGACGGAAAACAACAAGAAGTTGTATGCCCAAATTGTGGCGAACATTACGTTTATCCAATTTATGATGAAGAAGAAAATAAAAATTCATAATTATGTTTAATAATACTGATAAGCGCTACAATCAATACAGCGCTCATTTAAAAAATAAATTCGGCGTTAAGGTATATAAAATTACTCTTGATGCTGGTTTTTCATGCCCGAACAGAGATGGAACAATATCTACAGGCGGTTGTATATTCTGTGACGAAGGCGGGAGTTTTTCTCAAGCTCATTCAAATCTTTTACCGATTGAACAACAAGTTTCAGTCGGAGCTGAAAATTTAAAAAAAAGGTTTAAAGCTGAAAAATTTATGTCATATTTTCAAGCGTATTCAAATACTTACAAACCAGTACAAGAACTTGAAAAAATATACAATTCGGCTCTCAACCAACCTGACATTGTCGGGATTTCAATAGGTACAAGACCTGATTGTATTGATAATGAAAAAATTAAACTCATTTCATCATACAAAGATAACTACTATACTTGGATTGAATATGGTCTCCAATCAATCCACAATAAAACATTAAAAAAAATCAATCGTGGACATGATTTCGATTGTTTTTTAAGAGCTTATGAAAAAACAAAATCAGCAGGTATAAATGTTTGTGTTCATGTAATTTTCGGACTCTGGGAAACTCATGACGAAATAATGGAGACAGCACAAAAATTAGCAGAACTTGGTGTCGATGGCGTAAAAATTCACATGCTCTGTGCCCTAAAAAACACAAAGCTTGCTCAAATTTATGACAATGGTGGCATTGATTTTATGGGGGAAGATGAATATGTTCAAACCGTTTGTGATTTTCTGGAATATTTACCTCCAAGCACAACAATTCATAGACTTGCAGGCAATGGTTTAAGTTCTGAATTAATAGCTCCGCAATGGTTAGGTAAAAAATTTGATTGCCTCAATAAAATCGATAGAGAATTTATTAAAAGGTCTTCACATCAAGGTAGTAAATTTGTTTACAAATAAAACTTTATATGCAATAATATCTACCGTAAAAGTGTGAAAAATAATGTAACAAAACATTAACAAAAATTAATTTTACCAGCAAAAAATTTTCTTTACGCTTGTTAGGTATCTTGAAAATTACTTTAATGGAGAAAATTATGTTATCAGTACAGCCTAAACTTTCTAACAATTATGGTCTTACATTCGGAGCTAGAAACCAAAATCATCGATTAACTCCTGAAGAAATTGAAGAAAAAAAATACCAAGAATCAAGACGAGAATTAATTTCTCAAAAAGAAGACTTAGAAGAACTTCTTGAAAATGACGAATTCAAACTACCAAAACCGGCTGAAAAAATTATTAAAGGCGGAGCAGTAGTAACAACAGGTTTATTAGGCGGAATGGCAACAGGCTGGGGTGCAAAAAAATCAATCCAAGCATTCTCTAAAATTGCAAAATCTGCACCAGTACAAGGTATAAAAAAACAAATAAAAGCCACTAATACATTTATTAAAGATGCTTTTGCAACGATTAGCACAAAATTCAAGAAATCAGAAGCTTATAAAATGCCTCTAGCTCAAATTAATAAATTTGAAAAAACAAAAGTAGGCGCTCCAATTGTAAAATTTGCAAAAGCAGTTGGCAACGGAATTAAAGCTGTTTATAACACTGTTAAAAAAGGTATAAAATTTATTTATAACAAAATTACAGGTGTAAAAAAAGAAACTTATGAAAAAGCTACCGTTAATTTTGTAGGAGCATCAGGCGGTGTAGCTGCTGGTGTTACAACATTAAAAGAACAAAGTGAAGCAGGAGATAAATAATAATGGCTATTTCTTTAAACGAAAGAATAACATTTACATCACAACCTGCTAACAACAATAACTCTGATAACAAAGATGCCGAAAAAAAAGTTGTAACAGGTGGCGGAGCTATAGCTGCAACAACAGCTGCTGCTAGAACTAAAGCTGCTAAATCAGGCTTTGATATGTTTGATTCTGCATCAAAAGTATCTAAAGGAATGAAAGGTTTAACAGAAACAACTAAAACAGCTTCTGATGTTGCAAAAAAATCAAAAGGTTTATTTGCGAAAGTTGCAGAAAATGCAAAATGGGCTAAAAATGCGATATTAAACTGGGGCACTAAATTCAAATCAATGAAATATGTAAAACCTTTAGTCGAAAGCAAAATTTTCAGAGCCGGAGCAGGTGCTTTAGGTTATGGCTTCGGGTTCATTACTCTAATATCCGGAGTATCTGATATCGCAAAAGTTACAAGCGAAACTATTGAAAGCAAAGTTGCAAACTAAAATAATTAAGTTGTTAAATACATAAAATCGTGCTAAGCTAAGCTTATGCACGATTTTATTTTACGAGAACTAAAAAACTGTGATATTAAAAACGAATTAAAACAAGTAGGATTTGACAAATCATACATACACAAAGCTGTTGAAAAATTTGATTATAAAAATATTAAAATATATTCACTAACTCCAGCCCAAGCAAATATATTAAAACAAACCGCAATTTCTGTCGGAGCAGATTGTGCTACTCATAGAGAAGTTATTACTGGAAAAATTGAAAAGTCCAACTGCATTTTAGGTGCAAGTAAGAGTCAAATAAAAAAAATTGCAGAAAAATTAAAATTTCAACCTTTTAAGTTAAAAGAACTTGGAGAATTATTGGTTAGCGAAAATAACAATGAAGATAAAGTAAAATTAGTTGGGATTTTAAATATTACAGAGAATTCTTTTTCAGATGGTGGTCTATATAACGATTTTGAAAAAGCAAAAGAACATCTTTTACAAATGATAAATGACGGTGCAGATATTATTGACATAGGTGCTGAATCAACAAAGCCATATTCTTCACCAATATCTGATAATGAACAATTAGGAAAATTATTACCAATCATAGAATTTGCAAAAGATAAAATAACAATAAGCATTGATACAAGAAGTTCAATTGTTGCAGAAGAATGTCTAAAAGCAGGAGCTAATATTATAAATGATGTATCAGGTTTTGATTATGATAACAAAATGGCTGATGTAATTGCAAAATATAATATTCCTGTAATTATACAACATTCAAAAGGGACTCCTGAAAACATGCAAAATTCACCTCAATATAATGACTTAATGGAAGAAATTTTTCTTAACCTAAAACAAAAAATTGAATTTGCAAATTCTAAAGGAATAGAAAATATAATAATTGACCCTGGAATTGGTTTTGGAAAATCTAGAGAAGATAATTTTGAAATTATCAAAAGAATAGAAGAACTAAAGTCACTAAATTGTCCAATAATGCTTGGAATTTCAAGAAAAAGTCTATTAGACATGCAAAATGAAACGAATGAAATAAAAGATATTTATACATTAGCACTAAATTCAATTGCAATAGAACATAAAGTTAATTATTTGAGAGTCCACAATATAACACTACACAATAAACTAATTAAATTACTTGAAAATTTCAAAAAATAGTTTATAATAAAAATGTAATTTGATTGGAGCCTGGTTTGAAAAGAAAAGCATTTAACTTTGCTGAAGTTATGATAACTATGACTGTAATAGGAGTTGTAGCAGCTCTTACTATGCCAGGCCTTGTTGCTCACTACCACGAAAAAGAATATGTTTCACAACTTGCAAAAGCTTTAAGCCAATATGAACAAGCTATGCAAAACATCATGTTTCGACATGAATGCACTGATATTGAATGCACTGGTGTATATAGCAGTACAACTTCTGATAATGATTGGAATAATAAATTTGAAGAAGAAATGACAAAATCAATTAAAATAGTTAAAATTGCTAAATCCGGAACAGCCATTATGCCTTCTATCAGATCTAAATATCTTAAGCCAAAAGATACATACCTTACAACAGATGAAGATTGGCGTTCTACAAGCGGATTTAAATTTATGACCCCTGATGGAGTTATGTATCTCGTTGAACCAAAAGGCTGTGTTCAAGTAGCACACCAATACATAAGTACAATTAATACTTTCTGTGCCGAAGTTTTAATAGATGTAAATAGTGAACGTAGGCCTAATCAATATGGCAGAGATATATTTAAGTTTATAGTTGGACAAAACGGTCACTTATATCCTTTATATGGAAGAGATTATGCAAAAGCTTTTTCTGGCAATACATCAGGAAGTGAATATTGGAGAAATGACGATTCTCTTTGCGCTGGAGACGGGAAACTATATGATGCTCCAGAAAATGTTAGCGGAGATGGTTGCGCTGCCAGAATTATGGAAGAAGGCTGGAAAATGAACTACTAAATTTCCCTTTGCTATAAATCTTTGTTTATGGTAAAATAGTGCCATAAATAAGGAGATAAACTGTTAAAAATTTAGCCTACTTGCCAAATAAATAAAATTTATCTATCTGACAAATGACTAAGAATTTTAAACTAATAAGAAAATCTATAAAGAGGGAAAAAATGGAAAATTTAAGAGATAAATATGAAGTAGTTATAGGTTTAGAAGTTCACGCACAATTAAAAACCAAATCAAAAATTTTCGCACCAGATGGATGTGAATTTGGGAAAGAGCCAAACTCTGAAACAAGCCCTATTACATTAGGAATGCCAGGAGTACTACCAGTATTAAACAAAGAAGTTGTTAATATGGGAATTTTGACAGGACTTGCATTAAATTGCGAAATTCCAGAAAGATGTAAATTTGACAGAAAACAATATTTTTATCCGGATCTTCCAAAAGGCTACCAAATTTCACAATATGATGAACCTATTTGTGTTAACGGCTATTTAGATGTAAAAGGTAAGAGAATAGGTATCACTCGTGCTCACCTAGAAGAAGATGCTGGAAAACTTGTTCACGCAGGTGCAGATGGACTTGCTGGTTCTTCTTACTCTTTAGTAGACTTAAACAGAGCTGGAACTCCATTATTAGAAATCGTATCAGAACCTGATATGAGATCATCTGAAGAAGCAAGAAATTATATGGAAGAATTAAGAAATATCGTACGTTATATCGGTGTATGCGATGGGAACTTAGAAGAAGGATCTATGAGATGTGACGCAAATATTTCTATTATGCCTAAAGGCTCTAAAACATTCGGTACACGTGCTGAAATTAAAAACGTAAACAGTTTTTCAGCTCTTCAAAGAGCAATTGAATACGAAATCGACAGACAAATCGAAATCGTTGAAGAAGGTGGCGAAGTAGTTCAAGAAACAAGATTGTGGGACGACAACTCTAGAGAAACTCGTTCTATGAGAGGTAAAGAAGACGCTCACGATTACAGATATTTCCCTGAACCTGACTTAATGCCGTTAAAAATTTCAAGAGAATGGGTACAAGAAATTAAAGATAAAATGCCTGAATTACCTCAAGCAAAACGCGAACGTTATATGAGCTTAGGATTAAGCGAATATGATGCTTCAGTAATTGTAGAACAAATGGGTCTTGCATTATTCTTTGATGAAGTATTAAAATTAGGCGCTTCTCCAAAAATTGCAGTAAACTTTATTATGGGTGAAATTGCAGCTTACTTGAAAGAAGAAAAATTAGAAATTACTGATACAAAATTAACTCCAGAAAATCTTGTAGAATTAATTTCACTTATCGAAAAAAATACAATTTCTAATAATATCGGAAAACAAATTATTATTGATATGATGAAAGATGGAACTAAAGCATCTAAAATCGTTGAAGATAGAGGATTAAGCCAAATTTCAGATACAGGTGCTATTAAAGAAATTGTACAAAAAGTAATTGATTCTAATCCAAACCAAGTTAATGCTTATAAAAACGGAAAAGTCCAACTTTTAGGCTTCTTTGTAGGACAAGTAATGAAAGAAACTAAAGGCAGAGCTAACCCTAAAGCTGTTAACGAAATTTTGAAAGAATTATTGGGTTAAAATTAATTAGCCAAGAGAGGTCAAATGTTTTTCAAAGATAGACAAAAAACCAGCATGGAAACTGAAATATTTGAACAGGCAGAAGTTCTTGATAACTTACTAAGAACTCATGTGAATGATAATAATTACATATTATTTGATATTCCGACAGATGTTCAAAAAATAGTTTTCGTAGCAAGCGGTTCATCCTATCATTGTGCAAGATTTGCAGCAGATTTATTCGGGAATATCGCAGGAATAGAAGCTAGAGCTATTTATTCAAGCGAGTTCCTGCTAAAATCTGCAGTACCTCATGATAATGATATTTTGTATGTCTTTATTACACAATCAGGCGAAACATCTGACACTAATTCTGCTTTGAAAAAAGCTAAAGAATTAGGCATGAAAACTCTTTGTATTACAAATAAAAAAGGCTCTACAATTTGGGAAGCATCTGATTTCAAAATTGATTGTTGCGCAGGAGAAGAAAAAAGTATTGCAGCAACAAAATCATTGACGACTCAAATGCTTTGCTGTACATTGCTTGTATTAAAATATGCAGCCCATAAAGGTCAAGATATTTCAATATATCTTAATGAATTAAAAACATTATCTTCATTTATATCAAAAACATATGAATTACAGCCTGAAATAAAAGAGATAGCTAAATTCCTATCTAAATATAAAAATATAGTAATAACAGCTGATGGAATATCTTATGCAATTGCAAAAGAAGCTTCATTAAAAATTAAAGAAACATCATATATTAACGTATATTCTAATATTTTAGGTGAATTTATGCACGGACATGTTGCAATTCTAAACAACAAACCTGCTCTAGTTCATATTTCAGTAAATGAATTAAATTACACAGCAATAAAAAATTTATGCAAAATAGAAGAAGATTATAATCCTCCTCTTTGCATAATAGGCTGCACAAATGATAAAATTAACCCAAAATTTAATATCGACATAAATTGTGAAAGTGAAATAGTAAAATCATTCTGTTTAGTTGTAATTGCACAATTACTAGCACTAGAAATAGCAACTGACTTAGGCAGAAACGTTGACAAACCTCATGGACTTCATAAAGTCGTAAAATAAACACTTGAAAAAATTAAAATAAAAGTTTATAATAATAAACAAAGGAGGCTAAAATGATTGATTTCAAAGCGTTAAGGGTTGCCCCCCCCCCGCGAAGGTCGCTTATTTTAAGGGGTTAAAGGGTTTTACATTAGCAGAAGTCCTAATCACATTAGGAATTATTGGCATAGTTGCTGCGATGACAATGCCTGCGCTCGTTGGGAAATATAGAGATCAGGTACTTATTACACAATCAAAAAAAACATTTTCAACAATATCAAATGCTTTTAATTCGTTAAAAGCAGAATCAGGATACAGTGACTATTCTGTGATTTTTGAAAATTCAAGCGAACAGGTATTAAATGATTTAACAAAATATATACAAGTTACACAAAATTGTGGAACAAAAAACGGATGTTGGGCAAAAGGGACAAAACCTCAAAAAAATTCAGGCGAGAGTTATAATTTTTACACTTCTCATGCACAAGCAAAAGCAATACTTCTTGATGGTGCAACAATAGCAATTATGTCATATAATACAAGGAATGTTGGAGGAAATTGTCTGTCTAAATTTGATTCCGGCACAACCGATGCAGATGGAAATCCAATTTATAATTATAGTAATCAATGTGGATTAATATTTTTCGACACTAATGGAGAAAAAGGCCCGAACCAATATGGTGCGGACACTTTTTCTTTTATTGTAAACCCAGAAAAATTTGTTCAATTCCAAGGTGATTTTTATGATGCGATAACTGGCAATACTTTAAATTATGAAATGATAACAAAATAAATTTTTAGAATTGTTTTAAAAATCTTTCATCATTATTAAAGAATAGGCGAATATCATCAACTGCATATTTTAACATTGCAAGTCTTTCTACGCCCATACCAAATGCAAAGCCTGAATATACATCTGGATCAATTCCTACACCTTTTAATACGTTAGGGTCAACCATTCCACAACCAAGGATTTCTAACCAGCCTGTTCCTGAACATGTTCTGCATCCTTTACCTTCGCACATAATACATTGAACATCAACTTCTGCTGATGGTTCTGTAAATGGGAAAAAGCTGCTTCTAAATCTTGTAGGACGGCTTGTTCCAAAGTATACTCGAATAAATTCATTCAAAACACCTTTTAAATCACCGAAAGTTATATCTTTATCCACATACAAACCTTCAATTTGGTGGAACAAATTATTTTTGCGGGCATTAATATTCTCATTTCTATAAACTCTACCAGGAGAAATAACTCTGATAGGAGGATTTTTACCTTCCATAGCATGAATTTGTGCACCAGAAGTCTGACTTCTTAATACAACATTTTTAGCTATTTCGGTATAGAAAGTATCCTGAACATCACGTGCAGGGTGATCTTTTGGAACATTTAAAGCATCAAAGTTATAATACTCAGTTTCAACTTCGGGAGAGTTTTCCTGAGGAACAACAGAAAATCCCAAACTTTGGAAAATTTGAACAATTTCATTTGTAGTAGATGTTAAAAGATGTACTCTTCCTTGAGGAGTGAACTTACCTGGCAAAGTAACATCAATTCTTTCTTTCATCAACTTTTCATTTAATTCTTTTTTATAAAATTCATTATGCTTATCCTTTAAAGCATTTTCCAACTTTTGAGTAATCTCATTTGCAAGTGCTCCTACCACTCTTTTATCTTCATCTGAAAGGTTTTTAAGATTTTTCTTAATCTCATTAAATTCCCCTTTACGGCTTAAATATTTACCTCTAATTTCTTCAATATTAGCAATAGATGAAGCTTTTGATAAATCTTCAGTTGCACAAGCATATATTTTTTCTAATTGTTCTTTCATTTGTTATGTCCTCATATTGTCATTTAATGACTTTATAATATTTCATTATATTTTTTTTCGTATCCTATAGTAGTCATAGGACCATGCCCCGGAAAAACTTTAATATCATTATCAAGTTTAAACAATTTATTTTTAATACTATCAGAAAGTTTTGAAAAATTACCGCCAAATAAATCAGTTCTTCCAACACTTCCTCTGAACAAAGTATCACCAGAGAATAAATTATCTTCGATTAAATAACAGACACCACCTTCTGTATGCCCTGGTGTATGAATAACTTTTATATTCATATTTCCAACAGGAATAATATCTCCGTCTTTAATATATTTTTCATAAACAGGCGGAACACTATCTGGCCAATTAAAAAGTCTTGTAAACTCATTGATATTATCAGAAATTACAAGATCATCTTTGCAAATTAAAGCCTCAGCATTCAATTCTTTTTTCAATGCATTAAGTCCCATAATATGGTCAAAATGACCATGAGTCAGCAAAATATATTGAACATCTGCACCTAATTGTTTAACTGTATCTGTAATTTCTGGGATTAACTCTGTAGCATCAATTAATACAGCTTTTTTAGTATCTTCATCCATGACAAGATACATATTATTTTCTAACTGACCTGCTATAAATTGTTTTATTTTAATTCCCATTCGACTACAACTCTATTTTCTTACAAGTTCAAAAATTTCTTTACATATGCTAAATACATCTTCTGCCTTGTCTAATGGAATCATATTTGGCCCATCGGATTTTGCATTTTCTGGATCAGGATGAACTTCAAAGAATAAAGCATTAACTCCAGCAGCAACCGCTGCTTTTGCTAAAACTGGAACATATCTTCTATCACCGCCAGATGAAGTACCATTAGCACCTGGCAACTGAACGCTATGAGTAGCATCAAATACAACAGGATACCCAAATGATTGCATAATAGGTATTCCTCTATAATCAACAACTAAATTATTATAACCAAAAGAAGAACCTCTCTCAGTCAATAATATTTGATTATTTTTACATTCTTCTAATTTTTTAACTATATTACTCATTTGTTCAGGGGCTAAAAATTGTCCTTTTTTCACATTTACAATTTTTCCAGTATTTGCAGCAGCTACTAACAAATCAGTCTGACGACATAAAAATGCAGGAATTTGTAAAATATCTGCAACCATACTTACAGGTTCAGCTTGATCAGGAGTATGAATATCTGTCACAATAGGAATATCAAATTTATCCTTTACAGACTGTAGCATTTCTAATCCCTTATCAAGCCCAGGGCCTCTATATGAATATATAGAAGATCTGTTAGCCTTATCAAATGATGATTTAAATATAAAATTAATACCTAATTTTTTTGTAATTTCTTTCAAACCTTTTGCAGTTTCATCAAGAATTTCTTGGCTTTCTGCTGCACAAGGACCAGCGATGATTGTAAGCTTATCACCGCCTATTTCAAAGTCTCTCAATTTAATAGTTTTCATATCCATAACTAAATTATATGCAAAATATAATACAAATACAAGACTCTGATTACATTAATATACAAACGATATTCTAAAATAAAAAAGCCCCTCTTAGAAAAGAGGAGCTTTTTTATTTTAAATAGCTTATGCCATTAATTCTTTAACTTCTGCTGCAAAGTTTTTAGGGTCTAATTTGATACCAGGTCCCATTGTTGTTGAAAGGTATACTGATTTAACAAATGTTCCTTTTGCAGAAGCTGGTTTTGCTCTCAATACTGCATCTGCAAGAGTTGCGTAGTTTTTAAGCAAGTCTTCTTCGCTGAATTCAATTTTACCAACAGGGCAGTGAATCATACCTTGTTTGTCAGCTCTGTATTCAACTTTACCAGCTTTAGCATCTTTAACAGCTTTAGCTACATCCATTGTAACTGTTCCAGTTTTTGGGTTTGGCATTAAACCTTTAGGTCCTAAAACACGACCTAATTTACCCAACATACCCATACAATCAGGAGTTGCAATTAATGTATCGAAATCAAACCAACCGCCAGAAATTTTATCAATAATTTCTTCAGCTCCTGCGTAATCAGCTCCAGCTTCTTTAGCTTCTGTAGCTTTAGGCCCTTTTGCGATTACACAAACTTTAACAGTTTTACCTAGACCTGCAGGTAATACAACTGTTGATCTGATTTGTTGATCTGCTTGACGAACATCAATACCTAATCTCATGTGGCATTCTACTGTTTCGTTAAATTTTGAAACTTCTTTTGAAATTTCTTTTAATTTTTTAATTGTATCTACTGCAGTAGCTGGTTGTGTAAAACCTTCCAACATTTCCTGCATTTTCTTTTGTTTTTTAGTTAATTTTGACATTTTTTAAATTCCTTTCGTGGTAATAACGGACATTTCGTCCTTCCATCTAACCTTCTTTAACTGTAACACCCATAGCTCTGCAAGAACCTTTAATCATGTTTACTGCAGCTTCCATAGTTGTTGCATTTAAGTCATTCATTTTAATTTTAGCGATTTCTTCAAGTTGTGCTTGAGTAATTTCACCAACTTTGTCTTTATTAGGAACTGCTGAACCTTTTGGAAGGTTTAATGCTTTCTTAATAAGTACAGGTGCCGGTGGTGATTTTACGATGAATGAAAAACTTCTATCTTCGTATACATCAATTACTACCGGAATAATATATCCAGCTTGAGATTCTGTTTTAGCATTGAATTGCTTACAGAAATCCATGATGTTAACACCATGTTGACCTAATGCAGGACCAACTGGTGGTGATGGATTTGCTTTTCCTGCTTCGATTTGAAGCTTGATTTTTCCTACTACTTTTTTAGCCATTTTTTTCTCCTTTTGTGGTACTAACGGTCTCCACGCCTTTACTCTTTTCTAGGGGAGGGTCCTTCCACATCTTTTGTACTAATTATTATAATTTGTTAATCTGCTTATATTCGTGCTACGCACGTAGACATCTTTAACAAGTTTTGATTACAGCTTGTTAATTTGCTTATATTCTAATTCAACAGGAGTTTCACGTCCGAAGATTGAAACATTTGCACGAAGTTTTGATTTATCTGGGTAAACTTCGATAATATCAGCGATAAAGTCTGCGAATGGTCCAGATGTAATTCTAACTTTATCACCAGCTTTAACATCAAGTTCAATTTTTTGAGAAGTTGAAGATGAGCGGTTAATAATCTTTTTAATTTCACTATCACGTGCAGGGATAGGCTTTTTAGCTGAACCTACAAATTTTGTAACACCTGATGTGTGTCTTACTACATACCAGCTGTCTTCATCCATAATCATTTCAACTAGAACATATCCTGGGAAAATCTTTTCTTCACGTTCTTGTTTTTTACCACCTTTCATTTGGGTAACAGTTTTTTGAGGAACTTCAATTCTAAAGATTTTATCTCCCATATTCATGTATTCAATACGTTTTTCAAGGTTAACTTTTACTTTATTTTCATAACCTGAATATGTATGAACTATATACCAGCGTTTTTGGTTTTTCTTAGCTTCTTTAGCTTCATTTTCAGCTTGCGCTTCCAAAGCTTCTTGGGCTTTGTCTTCGTCTAACTGTTCTTTCATAGATTTTTCTTTTTCAGTCATAAGCCACCTTTTAATCTTGTATACAGGAACTATTTTATTAGTCCGAGTAAACCTTTAAAAATTATATCCATTAAATAAACTGCAACGGTAAAAACAAAAACAATAGCTACAACAAAAACAGTTTCAGCTATCACCTGACGACGTTCAGGCCAACTAATTTTACCCCATTCAGTTCTTACACCTCTGAAGTATGTTCTTATTGAATTTGTTGATTTTTCTAACCATGCTGGTGTTTGATTTTCTGCACCTATCATATTTGTTTCCTTACGTTTTATAATTAAAATCGCGCCCTGAAGGACTCGAACCCTCGACATCCGGTTTTGGAGACCGACGTTCTACCAACTGAACTAAGGACGCTCAATTAGAAGAACAGTTTTCCGGAGACAAGAGAATGTTCATAATATACTTTATCTCTTGACCTCCGAACTTCCGTTCCTTTTTACTTAGTTTCTTTGTGATTAGTATGTTTTTTACATGTTGGGCAATATTTGCTCAATTCTAATCTTTCTTTAATATTTTTTTTGTTTTTAGTAGTTGTGTAGTTTCTTTCCTTGCAATCTTCACATGCTAGAACTACCATTCTGTCATTTTTTCCTTTGATACCCATTTTTTATTTTCCTTTTTTGCTTATTTCTTGAGTAATTTAATCCTCTTTAAAAAAGAATGTGATACAACTCACATTCTAATTAAATCGGCTTATGTTATCATAATAAACCAAACAAAATAAATTGCAAACAATATGTTAAAAAACTATAAGCAAATATAACAAAATCAGTCGGTTTAACTAGCCGACTGATTCATGTTAATTATCTATATTGTACTTATTTAATTACAAAATCAGAATTTGCTTGCGCACGATCTGCAGAGTAAGATGTTGGAATATCATAACTTCCAAATGAGTCTGTACGCAATTTTTCCATATATACTTGACCATTTTTAACAATTTGTTGTTGTTGAGCCAAATTTTTCTCTAAATTTGTTAAAACTTGTTCAGCATATAGTTCTGCACCTTCTTTAGTTTTCATTGCTTCTTCAACAGCTTGAGCTCTGATATTGTCAGCTTCTTCCATTGCTTTGCGTTTAATTTCTTCGCATTCTTGCTGAACTTGAGTTCTTATTCTTACACCTTCTCTTTCAAGGGCTTTTATAAAATCTGCTTCTGATAACTTTCTATCAGCTTCAGCTTGAGCATCTTGAACAATTTTTTCTGCTTTCTGTTGAGCTTCTACTTGAAGTTCTTCTCTACGTCTTAAAAATGCTCTTGCTTCCTGTACTTCTAATGGAAGAGAAGCATAAATTCTATCTATTAATGTTTCAATCTCTTTTGTTTTAACAACCGTAAATTTACGTGGGATAATAGGGAAACCTTCCTCCAAAGAAATTTCTAACATTTTTAATAAATCATATACACCATTATTCTGTTGCATTGCTGTCACACATATACCTTTCTTACTCTAATTACATTCTACATAAGCGTATATTAATTGTCAAATAATTTGTTACGGAAAAAGCTAAATATTTTAACATTTAGAAGTATTTTGTAAATATTCATTTACAGGTTCTGGCACAAACTTTGAAATATCCCCTTTATTCAAGTAAATTTCCTTAATTGTACTTGAGGATATAAAGTTATATTTAGGTTTTGTTGTCAAAAATACGGTCTTTACTTCACAGGCTAATGCACTATTTGCTTGAGATAACTGCATCTCATATTCAAAATCGGATACCGCACGCAACCCCCTTATCAAAACTGTTGCACCCTTTTGACGGGCATAATTTATTGTTAGTCCCTCAAAAAAATCAACTTCTACATTTGATAAATCTTTTACACTTTCTTTTATTAACTTAACTCTTACATCTACAGGCAAAAAACCTTGTTTTTGAGGATTTCTTGCAACTGCAATTATAACTTTATCAAATATTTCAGCTGCTGTATGTAAAATATCTAAATGACCTTTTGTTACTGGATCAAAACTACCAGGATAAATCGCAATTTTCATCTAATCACTCCATTTATATTTCATTAATAATATTCAGTATAAATTAAAGATAAACATACAAATGTAAAGTTTTGTTAAAATATTTTTAGTATAGAGCAATTATATACTTTTTAAATACTTTATTAATATGTAAGAGATAAACAACGCAATTAGCGAATTAATAAATTTTACACTACTACCTACTACACTTTCTACCTACTAACCTTTTACACGAGGAATCATAAAAGATTTCGAAAGCTTCTAAAAATTTTTGGAGGCTTTTTTTTTGCATAAAAAAAGACATCTAAAAAGATGCCTTTTTTTAATGTTTTTTACAAAAACTATTTAAGTCTTACGCTAACTGAAGCACCTTTTTTAGAAATTTCAACTTTGTCTTCTCTAGCTAACCAACCAAGACCTAAATCTGCAAAATTACCTTTAAGATCTAATTCTTTTTTCATTTTTGAGAATGTAGATTCTCCATTGTTGTTCAAATAATTGTAAATTTGACCTGCTGATTGTCCGATTTGTTCTTGTAATTCTTGCATAACTAACCTCCATGCGTTTGTTGTAATACCTTCTCTCCGTTTATGGTTATATAATAGACTAATGCGCAAAAAAATGCAATAGTTCAGAAGGATGAGGACAAAATTATTTTTTTATTGTTCATGATACAATTATTTTTAAAGGAGTATGAATGTTAATTTCAGGCGATTTATCCACTAATAAAACGGATTTTCTGATAAATGCTTATACCAATTTATTAAATTCAGGGGTTAAATCTTCTGAGATTTTGGTACTTGTTCAAAACTCAAACCTTAAACAAAACTTCATAAATAAAACTTTTGAAAAACTTAAAATAGATTCTATTGAAAAATTGCAAGTTCATTCATTTTTTTCACTTGTGTATAACACGATTAATGATAATTGGGCTTTTCTCGAAAATATTAACCCGTTTGACAATCCAACAATTTTACCAAACTTAGCAGGACTTGAAGTTTCTCAATTTCTCTTAAAAGATATTTTGAAAGAAATCCCATTTAAGGGTTACAATTCAAAAAAATCACTTTTACACCAAATATTTAGAAGATATTCTCTTATAGTTCAAAACAATTTGACAGATGAAGAAGTTGAATGGCGTTCTAGAATTCTTGGAGAAAGTTTTTCTGAAGATGCTAAAAAGGCTTTAAAAAAATTACTTTCAAAAACTCTTGCACTGAGAGATTTTGACTACCTTAGACAAACTCTCGTATTTAATTATGTTTATAAAAATTCAGACTATTTTAAAAATATTAAATACTTAATTTTAGATGACGGAGATGAAATAACTCCTGTTTGTTTCGACTTTATCTCACACCTTGCACCTCAACTAAAAGAAGCATTTATTGCTTTTGATGAAAAGGGAGCAAGCCGAGCTGGGTATTTAAGCGCAGACAGAACTGCGGTTTGGAAATTTGAAGAATTATTTAATGAAAAAGCTCAAAAACTTACATCTGAAAATATTATGAGTAAAGATGCAGAGACTTTATTCTCAAATATTACAAATGAAGATATTGTTCCTCTGGAGAATTTTTCTCTTCAATCTCCATCAAAAAGAGCTTCAATGATAGATTCTGCTATCAAAAATATTAAAGAGCTCTTTAGCAAAAATGTTCTTCCATCTGAAATTGCTATAATCACTCCTGTAATTGATGATATGTTGAAATTTTCTCTAAAAGAAAATATTCATACAAATCTAATGTTCCTATCTGGGAGTGAAAAACTTATACAAAATCGACTTGTAAAATCTGTACTTACTATTTTAAAAATAGTGAATGGAATTAAACTAAGTGAATTTGACCTACGTGTAGTCCTTTCTGAATTCTTAGGAATACCTGTCAAATATTGCAGAGATATTCTTGAAAACTTTGAATGTGGAGGAATACTAATTGAACATGAATTTAATTTAGAAGAATACTCAAACAAATACAAAAAATTTCTTGAAATTATAAAAAATTTAACAGAAAACAATAATACAAAATTATCAGAAAAAGTTTACGATATTTATTTTGAACTTGCACAATTACAAAATATAAAACCTGTTGAATTAAATAAATTCAATTTCTTTATAAAACAGCTACAAGATTTTGAAAATATATTCGGGAAGGATTTTCCAAACAGACAAAATGAAATTATCAATCAAATCGAAAATTCAATAATTGCAGAAAATCCATATTCTACATTAGAAATTTCGCCAAATGATTTAATAATTTCAACCCCGCAAAAAATTATAGACAATCAAATTAAAACGAAATATCAACTATGGCTTGATATTTCAAGTGATGAATGGATAAAAAGTGATACAGGCCCTTTATACAATGCTTGGGTATTCCAAAGAGGCTGGGCAAAAGATGAATTCACAATTGATGACAACATTGAATTATCAAAAGAAAAAACTGCAAGAATTTTAAGAAAACTAACCCTATGTGCAACAGAACATATTTACACATATTCAAGTCTGTTTGATGGAAACGGCATAGAAAATTTTGGCGGAATAGAAGAATACATTAAAATCCAAGAACAAACATTAAAAGACGAAGAACAAACTAAAAAAACTTTCACAATAATTCCTAGAGATGATCAAAAGCCAGTACTTGATTATAACAATGGTCAAATGGCAATATCAGCAGTACCAGGAGCAGGGAAAACTACAATTTTACTGGCCTTAATAATTAAACTGCTTGATAAAGGAGTTAATCCTGAAAACATTTTCGTTATGACATACATGGAAAGTGCTGCAAGAAATTTTAGGGACAGAATTAAAAATATCAGACAAAATTCTTCACAACTTCCAAATATCAGTACAATCCATGGTCTTGCGTTGAGAATCTTAAAAGAAAACGGAAACTTTGAAAGACTCGGGCTATCCTCAGACTTTGAAATTTGTGATGATACCCAAAGATCACGAATTATAAGAGAAATTTCAACAAAATTAAAACTAAAAAAAACAGAAACAGATGAATTTGATAGAGGAATTTCCGTATTCAAAATCGGCTGCTGTAAATTTAACAATTCAATGGATAAAAAACTTGAAAAGTTTAAAATATTTTTTGATGAATACCAAAGAATTTTAAAAGAAGCAAACTTAATCGACTATGATGATATGCTGATATCATCAGTAAAACTTCTGGAAGATAACGCTGATATTAGAGAATATTACCAAAAAATCTGTGAATATATTATTGAAGACGAAGCTCAAGATTCATCTTCAATTCAACAAAGACTGATTAATCTTTTAAGTGCAAAACATAAAAATTTAATCAGATGCGGCGACATAAACCAAGCAATTACAACAACTTTTTCAAACGCTGATGTGGAAGGTTTCAGAAAATTCATACAAAATAGTAATAACGTAAGTATGAATTGTTCGCAACGCTGTACAAAAGATGTATGGAATCTTGCTAATAATTTAGTTAAATGGGCTGACACTCAAAAAGAGACAAAAAATGCATTCTTTGAAATATTTATGCAGCCTGTAGAAGGTCGAAATCCGATTTCTGAAAACGCACTTCATTCTGTCATTTTTGAAAAGCCATTAGAAGAAAGAAATTATATCTTAAGAGAAATCAAATCGGCATTAAAAAAAGACCCTAAATGTACAATAGGTATTCTTTTAAGAAGTAATTATCAAGTAGCTCAATGGATAAATTTCATTAATAACAGCGGATTAAAAAGTATAACAAGAAGTGAAAGTCTTGAACAAAAATCAATATTCAGAACAATCTTTGCAATCATGCAAATGATACTTCACCCATTTGATAATAATGTAATAGCTGATAACTACGAAATTCTTGCAGAAATGGGATTCTATAAACAAAGACTAGGACTTGAAATAAGAAAATATGAAAACCCTTTTATCCAAATAAATCCTGATTACATAGACAATATACATCTCGGACAATTTTATTGGGATTTAACCTACTGGCTTTCATTTCCCCATCTTGCACCTGAAGAACTTGCTATTAAAATAGGACTGCATTACTTTACATCAGAAATTGAAAAATCTAATGTATATCTGATTTCAACTTTAATAAAACGTTTGAGTTTGAATTACAAAGATTTTTCAACACTTATTGAAAGATTAGGAGAACTTGCTAAAAAGCCATCATTGAGCGGTTTCAAATTCTTCTCGGAAGAAGATGAAAGCGATAAAGAATTTCTTGCAGGGAAAGTTCAAATAATGACACTCCATAAATCAAAAGGAGATGAATTTGATTATGTATTTATCCCTGAAATGTCAGAAAAAAATCTTACACTTGATTTTGAACAAATAAAATTAAAAAATTCTGACTTTAATGAAAACTTAAAACGCTTAAATCCAAACTACAAAGCAAAAACAGAATTTGATATGAAACAAGAGCTGGTATCGGAAAATTTAAGACTACTCTATGTTGCAATCACAAGAGCTAAAAAATATTTATATTTCACTACCAGCAGAAAAATAAAATCATTTGAAAAAATTATAGAACAAGAACCAAGCCTTATTTTTTCAGAAATTTTAGATTGTACGGAGGAATACCATGAATAGTTTTTCACCAAATATGCTAAAAACTTTTGAAACCTGCCCCCAAAAATACTATTTCAAATACATAGAAAAAATATCCGTACCACAAAAAAGCAATTTATTTGAAAAAGGTAAAAAAGTCCATGCTCTTGCGAATTATTACTTACGCGGAGATGATATTTCTAAAATGGAAAAAGCTCTTAATAGTGAAGAATTAAAACTATGGGAAATTCTAAAACAAAATGAATTTTTTAATAAAACATATGTAAACTCAGAATACAATTTATCTTGCAAAGTTGATAATTACTGGATTGGCGGACGATTAGATGCACTAATGAAAGATGACAAAAACTACTACATTCTTGATTACAAAACCGGATCAATTCCTAAAAATCCAGAATACGATTACCAAACAATAACATATCTTTTATGTGCATCAAAAATGTATGGAGATAATATAAAATTTGTCTATATTGATTTAAAAAATAACCAAAATTCAATAATTAATTTTAATTCAACAAAAGCTCAAGAATATGAAAAAAGAATAACTGACATTTGTAACAAAATAACAAATACTCAATTCTCTGAAGAAATCGAGCATTCAAAAATATGTGATTTTTGTGAGTATAAAAAAATATGTATTTAAAACTTACCAACGTTTAATCAATTCATCATGACTTAAATGCAAATAATCCATATTACGATGTCTTAATATCCAATATCCACAAGAATACCCTGGTATCCAATTATTATAACTTAAATCACAATAAATTGCATCATTAGAACCCCAAGTACCGGTACTACCAGTCTTAATAAATTCTTTTCTATTAGGATCAAATGAAAATATAAAGATATCTTTACCTAAAATATTTGGGCCTTTTTTAGAATTCGTATCTACTACGAAATCACCATATGAACTATAACCTAAAACAATACACTCTCCTGATTTTAAACTTACTGCAGGATATGTTCTAATATACATATTAGGAAATGTTGATTTATTCAAATAATAAGCTTGTTCTGGGAAACAATTATTACCATTTATATGTGTCCAATTGTCATTAGTTGGTAAAAATTGTTGATTTATCTCAATATATGGGCTAATTAAATACTCATAAATTTTTTGAGGGTCTGATGATGTAGCTGAAGGCCTACCAAAAGAATCTTCACCTAATGTTGAGCCTGACCAATTGTCAAATGTCCCATATTCTTCTTGAACGCGTTTATAAGCATTATTCAATGTAGAATAAACTCTAAAAAATGATGTCAACCAAACTTTCTCTTGATGTCTAGCTACCAACATTGGAATTGTTAATGCTGCAACAATTCCGATTATCCCTAAAGTTATTAATACTTCTGCTAAAGTAAATCCTTGTTTATTTTTATAGTGATGTTTCATATCACTATTATAACATATCTTATATTTTTCACAACACTTAAAACCTTGTGTGGTAAGCCTTAAATTGCCCCCCCCCCGACTGCTACACAGGTAGACACTTCGACACATGATTGGTGTAACTTGTAAATCTTTTGTGCCTGTTCTTTATTAAATCTTTTCATTCAATGCTCCCTTTCAAAATTTCTTAACAGCTTAAATTATAACAAATTGAGATTTATTTTGCAATAAAAAAGCTCCTCTAAAAAAGAGGAGCTTTAAATCATTTATAATCAATTGACTATTTGATTTCAACAGTTGCACCAGCAGCTTCAAGTTGTTTTTTAATAGCTTCAGCATCTTCTTTTTTGATACCTTCTTTGATAGCTTTTGGAGCACCATCAACTAAATCTTTAGCTTCTTTTAAGCCAAGACCTGTGATAGCTCTTACTTCTTTTAATACAGCGATTTTGTTAGCACCAGCAGAAGCTAAAATTACGTTAACTTCTGATGCTTCTTCAGCTGCTGCTTCACCAGCTGCTGCAGGAGCTGCTGCTACAGCTACAGGAGCTGCTGCAGATACGCCGAATTTTTCTTCCATAGCTTTTACTAATTCAGCTGCTTCTAATAAAGTTAATTTTTCAATTGATTCTAAAATAGTTTCTACGTTACTCATTATTTTTCTCCTTTAAATTTTTTTAGTTTTGTACATTTTCATTTGTGATTCAGATTATTGGCAATTCAAAACTTTTTATTCCGTTACATAATTTTTATAAAAATTATTCCACTTCATCAAGTTTTTCATTGAAACGTGCTTGGCTCACTTACGTTCACACATCGCACTTGCCAAAATCTACTATGCAGTCTTTTGATCTCTAACAGCAGCCATAGTTCTTGTAAGTTGTGACATAACTGCATTGATAGATCCAACGATACCTGAAGCAGGTGAATTGATAGAACCAAGAATTTTTGCAAGAAGTTCTTCTTTTGAAGGCATTTTTGATAATGCTTCTGCTTCTTTAGCTGATAATAATTTACCATCTAATGCTCCACCAAGGATTGCACCTTTTTTAGTATCTTTAATAAATTTTGCAACTGCTTTTGCAGGACTTACTTGATCTTCAAAACCAAATGCAATTGCAACCGGTCCTGTTAATGATTCTGCAAGTACTTCAAAATCAGTACCCTTCAAAGCGATTTTAGCTAAAGTATTTTTTGTTACCATGTAGTCGCCGCCTTCTTTTTGAATGCTGCGTCTTAAATTTGTAATTTCTTCTACTGAGTAACCTTTATATTCAGTTAAAATAGCTACTTGGGCTTTTTCTGCTTTTGCTTTTATAGCATCTATTTTTTCAGATTTAAAAGCTTTTGTTGCCATGTTTAGCTCCTTTGTTTTACAAATTAATTTTATCGACCTTTTAAAATACAAAAGATTTTGCATCTTTCATATATGACCGCAAAATCTCATAGGTTAACAAATCTATTTTATTATATTTCGACTGTCTTACCTCGGTTAGCTGGAATATTAAGGGAGAAACAAGTCTTTTTCAAAACTCGGGAACTTAATCCGTTCCACCCCCGCTAACTGTCTGCGGTTGTAAATTTATATTACTTAAAAAGAATAAAAAAATCAATAGGCCTGTTAATTTTTCTTAACTAAAGACCAAACATCACATTCTCCAGCTATATTATATGTCCCTCTCAAAAATGGAGTATACATTGGTTCTGGGTATAATTCATAACGCATACAAAAATTACCAAGACAAACTGCCTCATTTTGAATTTTTAATGTCAAAAGCTTTTCTAATAAAGGATATACATCATCTTTAAATGACGTATTATCATCAAAAACATCTACTGATATATAACTTATCAATAACCACCTTTTCTTTTTCATATTCACTCTGATACGATTTACTGACAAGTCAATAAAATGAAGCAAATTATCAACTTTATCAAAATCATTCAATAAAATCAGCATTTTATCACCAGTTTTTGCGAATTTACAACCAGTAATATTTTTTATTGAAGCATAAAATGTTTTAAAAGCTTCTTCCTCTTTCTCTTTAACTCCAGCCTCAGCATCTCCACCCCAGCAAGAATCAACCATCATATTTTTAGCTGAAAACTGAACTAAAACAGCAACGTTATTACATTTTTTTATATTTTTTTCAACTTCTTTTTGAAGAGATTTATTAAAATTATTTTCAATCCTTTCTTCACAACCCTTTATACAATCATTTAAAAAATCCATTGCTCGATTAAAATAATATTTTGATTTTGTAATCATAAATACAAAAATTACGGCAAGTAAATCAAATAAAAGTAATGATCCATCAATATATACACCACCAACTTCTACTTCTTGATGATAAAAAGTTTTTATTAAATTAGAAATAACATCAGCTATTGGACTTACAAAATCAAATGCTGTAACATTTATTAAGTTTAAAAACCAATATGTTGCAGTCAAAAAAACTAATATCATTAATGTTATTTGAATAACAAATAATACATTTAAAATAAACTGCAATATTTTTGATAAAAACTTATAAATTACAAGCATAAAATCCTCACGCTAACGAAATATTATCAATTAATCTTACTTCACCTATTTTTAAAGCTATAAATACGATTGTATTACTATCTGCAACTTCTTTTTCTTCCAGATTATCAGCATCTCTAAATTCCAAATATTCTAAAGAATGACTTGCATTCAAATAAGAATATGCAGTTTCTGTTAATGCTTTAACATCAGTTATACCTTTATTATAACATGCTTTTATATTGAATAAAATTTTACTCAAGGCTAATGCATTTACTTTATCTTCTTCTGACAAGTATTTATTGCGAGAAGATAATGCCAATCCACTTTCTTCTCTGACTATTGGACAAGGAATAATTTCAACAGGGATATTTAAATCTTTAACCATTTTTTTCAAAATTATTAATTGTTGTCTATCCTTTTCTCCAAAGAAAGCAAAATCAGGCTGAACAATATTAAACAATTTATTTACTACAGTACATACTCCATCAAAATGTCCAACTCGAGATTTTCCACATAATTTGTTCACATAGAAAAATGGAGGAATAACATAAGTTAAAAAATCATTTGACATAATATGCCCTTCCCCATACATTTCCTTTGGAGATGGCGCAAATACGATATCAACACCAGCATCTGTACATAACTTTTCGTCAGCATCTAATGTTCTTGGATATTTATCTAAATCTTCACCTGGACAAAACTGAATAGGATTTACAAAAACAGAAACTACTGTTTTATCACATTTAGATACGCTTTTTTTAATTAAACTTAAATGACCGTTATGCAAAGCACCCATTGTAGGCACTAAACCAACTGTCAAACCTTCTTTTTTCCACTGTTTTACTTGTTCTCTTACTTCAGCTATTGTATGAACTAACATAATATCACTCTCTTTTCTATCTTTTTCGAAAAAATTATAGCACAAAAAATTACTTAAAAGATTTCATCTTCTGACGGAAAATTTCCTTTTTTTACATCTTCATCAAACTTTTTAGCACAATCCAAAATTAATGATTTCATATCACCATATTTTCTTGCGAATTTAGGTTTAAAATCAGAAAATTTACCAAACACATCATCAGATACAAGGACTTGCGCATCACAATATTTTCCTGCCCCACAAGATATAGTCGGAACAGATAAATTTTCTGTAATGTATTTAGCACTCTCTTGCGGAACCATTTCCAATACTATTGAAAATACCCCTGCTTTTTCCAATTCTTTTGCTTGCTTTAAAATCTCTTCAACAGCTTCTTGAGTTTTTCCTTGAATTTTATATCCACCTAAAGTATTTAAAAATTGAGGAGTAAATCCCAAATGCCCCATAACAGGAATTCCAGATTCTACAAGTCTTTTTATTACACTCAATATATAATCACTATAACCTTCAATTTTAACAGCATTTGCACCTAATTTTATCATTTTTCCACAATTTGCTACTGCTGCAGAAATATCACAATGATAACTTAAAAAAGGCATATCTGTTACAACCATTGCGTGACTAACACCTCTTGCAACTGCCCCAGTAAATACTGCCATTTCATCAACTCCAATAGAGTGAGTTGTTTCATAACCTAAAGCAACCATTGCAAGACTATCACCGATTAATATTATATCAATACCTGCCTCGTCTATATATTTTGCAGTTGAATAATCATAGGCAGTTAAAACTGAGAATTTTTCATTATTATCTTTATATTTTTGAATTGTATTAACTGTAATTTTTTTAGCCATTACACATTACAACCTTGTTTTTCAGATGTTTTATTTGATGAAGAAAAGAAACCTTTTTCATTTTTATGTTCTTTTCTAAACCAATAATAAATTGCTCTTGCTACACGGTTTGAACTATGTCTTACAAGACCTTCCTTACTATCTTCAATAAGTTTTCTTGTAACCAATTTTACTCCAAGTCTTTTCAAATTATCTAAATCAAGTTTTACTGGATAAGAACCTGCCATTTCGTATTTTTTAGCTAAATTTGATGGCATAAAATCATTAACTAATACAGCATCAATAACTTTTTTACTGCCAGCATGTTTCATAATTGCATTAACGTGATCACACACACTGTATCCATCTGTTTCTCCAGGTTGTGTCATTATGTTGCATACATATATTTTTTTAGCATTTGATTTTGCAATCTCATGAGAAATTTCTTGGATTAATAAATTTGGAATAACACTTGTATACAAACTTCCAGGTCCCAAAATAATTAATTCAGCTTCTCGTATTGCTGAAATTACATCTGCCAATGCGTGGCAATTTTGAGGATCTGTAAATAATCTTTTTATTTTTCCATGAGCTTCAGGAATATTTGATTCCCCATGAATTATTCTACCATCTTCCATTTCCGCAACAAGTTTCATATCATCTAAAGTAGAAGGTAAAACTCTACCTCGAATTGATAAAACATTTGAAGATTCTTTCACTGCTCTTACCATATCGCCGGTAATAGAACATAAAGCAGTTAAAAATAAATTTCCAAAGCTGTGTCCTTCTAGCCCTTCACCATTTCTGAATCTGTATTGGAATAATTTTGTAACCAAATCTTCATCATCAGCTAAAGCTGCAATACAGTTTCTTATATCTCCAGGAGGTAAAACTCCCATTTCTTCTCTTAATCTTCCAGAACTACCGCCATCATCACCTACAGTTACAACAGCCGTTACATTATTAGTGATATTTTTTATTCCTCTTAATAACATAGAAAGACCTGTACCACCACCAACTGCAACGATCTTAGGTCCTCTGTTTAATTTTCTTCTTCTATATAAATTTTCTAGTAAAGATTGCTTATCAGCGCCATCAAGCATTGAAAGATTTGTTTTTTGCCAACCTTTGAAAAACATACCGGCACCAAACATCACAATAGCAAATGCTATCCATTCAGTAGATACATTCATCGCTATTTTTCGAATGAATTCCATTGTGTAAAAAACAGGTTTGATATCAAATAAAATCAATACACCTAAAGTCATTAGAACTGCACCTAGGAAAATTAGTGCAAACCATCTTTTTACCTGCAATCCAGGAATTAACCATTTTACATCTTCCGGCATTTTTACATTTTTTCTAAAATCTTTCATCACCTTATGAATTATCCTTCTTACTTATTCTACCCAACCTGACATACAAGCATTTTTATAATTTACTGGAACAGGTTTTATTATTTCATGAGCTTGTCTTATTAATTCCAAAGAATTTGACAATCTGTTTGTAAAGTGAATAGTATCAGCTGTTACAATAGTTTTTCCACCTTCTACGTTTGAAACTTGAGATGTTGAAAGCAATTGTTTCAAACGAGAAATTCCCATTTCAGTATTTTCGCTATCTCTGGCAACTGTGTTCACAGTACCATCAACATTATACATTTTTTCCAGACAAATTTCTTGTGCAACAGGGATATTAATAAGTTCTCCTGTTTTTTCAGTAATTTCTCCTGATGCACCATAATATACAAGCCATTTTGAACATTTCTGAATAGCTTTTGCTACAGAACATGCAAAAGAAAAATCAGTAGCACATTTTTTATACATAGCACCATGAGGTCTTACATGTTCAATTTCCAGATGCATAGTTTTTGCAAAAGACATTAAAGCTCCTACCTGATAAATGACAATAGCTTCAATCTCATCTTCGGTTAAATCCATGTCACGATATCCAAAACCTTGAATATCATCAAATCCGATATGAGCACCAACTACTACATTTTTTTCTTTTGCCCTTAATAAAGCATTTTTTATAGTCAAAGGATCTCCAGCATGGAAACCACAAGAAATATTCACAGAACTTGCATAATCTAATAAATCAAATTCTGAATTATTTTTATAAATTCCAAAACTTTGAGCTAAATCTATATTAAAATCGATATTTTTTATTGATTTTTTTTCTAAACTATCCTGCATAATTATCTTTCTTATTAAAATAATACTTTGATGAGATAATTATACTCTATAAATAATTAATTACCATAATCTTTACATAATATTAATCAGAAAAAATTAAGCACGATAAACATCAGAAATTTGCAAAAACATATACTGTTTTGTAAAATATGCAAGACGCGCAATATCAGATTTAGTAAAGCTTTTCACATTAAAACAAAAATCAAACTTCTTACTTCCAATCACATAATTTTTATTAAAGAATAAATATAAATAGCCATTAGTTAACACATAATATTCCCCGTTAAAATAAAGTTTATTCATCAACTCATCAATATTCACTCCTTGCATTTTATTATCAATATAAACTTTATTTTTTAGATCTACGGCATCGTCTGCAAACTTTTCATATTTTATATACAAAGATCGCTTACATAATTTACTATTATCCCATTTTTTAGTAATATAATCAGGTTCTACAGACGCTCTTCTTTGAGTACGAACAAATTCTCGCATATCAAAAGTGTTATACCCTAATACTAAGAAAAACGGAATAATCAATCTTTCACGAATTTCATTCTCAGACAAGTTTTCAAAAGAAGCTAACTCTTTACTGTTCTTTATAATTGCAATATTTCTTGCAAGCACACGCTTATTTAGTTTATATATTACCCTTTTACAGAAAAGATAAATAATAAACGAAAACAACAATACTAATAAAAATAATAAAAGAGCCGCGAAAACCATATATATATTTTAACACTTTTTTATACTCATTGCAACTAATATCACTATTATTTATGAATATTTATTAAAAAAGGCGGTTGTTCAATTTTATGAACAACCGCCTTTAAAAGAATATGCAATCAACTATTTTGCTTGTAATTTATTTACAGCTTTAGTTAATCTTGATTTTTTTCTAGCTGCAGTATTTTTATGCAAAACACCTTTTGAAACAGCTTTATCACATAATTGATAAGCTTTTGAAAGAGCTGCATTTAAAGCTTCTTTATCTTCAGCTTTAGCAAGTTCTAAAACTTTTTTCAAAGCTGTTTTAATTGAAGTTTTGAAAGCAACGTTTCTTTGTCTGTTTCTTTCAGCTATAAGTACTCTTTTTTTAGCAGATTTAATATTTGCCATTTTATTTTGCCTTTCTTTTACTCTTACGCCCGATTAATGACTTCGGACACATTTGAGGATGTGAGCAAATTCATATTAAATAAAAAAAATAAAAAAAGCAATACATATGTAAATAAATGTATAATCAAACAAAAGCATACAATAATTTTATATAAAATTGATAGATTAAAGCTATAACTTGAATACAAATTTTACTGTTAAAAAATGTAACGATTATACATAAGAATTAGTTCTAAAGGATTATATTTTTTAGCCATTTGTGGTATAAATAATATATAAGTAGGAATTATATTTATATAATAGTAATTCGTTTAAATGAGATATGGAGGCAAAAATGTCAGTAGGACAATTCGTATTTATGTTACACAGCCACCTACCCTATTATAGAAAAGCCGGCATGTGGCCTTTCGGGGAAGAAAATTTATATGAATGTATGGCAGAAACATACGTTCCATTGTTAAATGCAATCTCCGAATTATATGATGAAGGTATTAAGGCAAAGTTAACAGTAGGTATTACCCCAATTCTTGCAGAACAACTTAACGATGAACATTTAAAACATGGATTCGTTAAATATCTAGATTCAAGAATTGCTCAAGTTTCAAAAGATTTGGACAGATACCCTGATCCAAAAGTTGCGCACTCACAACACTTGAAATACCTTGCTAAATACTACTTTGACTGGTTCTCAAACATCAAAGATGCATTTGTAAATAAATACGGAATGGATTTAATTGCACAATTTAAAAAATTCCAAGATTTAGGTTGTATTGAAATCACAACATCAGGAGCTACTCATGGTTTTTCTCCATTACTAGCAACTGACAGTAACTTAAATGCACAATTCAAAATAGGTTCAGATACAACAAAAAGATTATTTGGTAAAAAAGCATGCGGATGCTGGCTTCCTGAATGTGCATACAGACAAGGTTACGAATATGTAGGCAAAGATGGCAAAAAACATTGGCGCCCTGCAATTGAAGTAACATTGCAAAACAATGACATTGAATATTTCTTCACAGAATCTCATGTAATCGAAGGCGGAAACTCTATCGGTAACAGACGTGTAATTGGGGTTTACGGAAATATTGAATATATTCCGCTACCTGAACGTCCAGCTACAGGATATGATACATATTCAGCATACTGGTTACCAGATGCTCAAGTAGCAGTAATGGGCAGAAATGATAGAGCTGGTTATCAAGTATGGTCAGCAGCAGATGGTTACCCTGGCGATGGAGTATTCAGAGAATTCCACAAAAAAGATGACAAATCTGGTATGCACTACTGGAGAATTACATCATCTACAACAGATTTAGGTGACAAAATGCTTTATGATCCGGTATTGGCATTAAATAAAATTAATGAAAACTCAGATCACTACACAACTTTAATTTACCATATGTTAAATGACTATAAAAAAGCACATGGTAAAGAAGGTCTTGTAATGGTATCATTCGATACTGAATTATTCGGACACTGGTGGTTTGAAGGTGTTGAATTTATTAAACAAGTAATTAAAAAATTCTCAACATATTTACCAGAAGTAGAAAGAATGACAGCTGGAGAATATGTACACTCACATCCACCAAAAGAAGCTATCCAAATTCCTGAAAGTTCTTGGGGACAAGGCGGACACTTCTATGTATGGAATAACCATTTAACAGAATGGATGTGGCCAATTATTCATGCTTGTGAAAAAAGAATTTGTGCAATAGCTGATAAATATTCAGAAATCCCAGAAGATAAATTATTGCATAGAGCTCTAAATCAATTAGCAAGAGAAAATCTATTACTTCAAAGTTCAGACTGGCCATTCTTAATTACAACATGGCAAGCAAAAGATTATGCAACAGACAGATTCAGAGAACATGTTGATAGATTTGAAAAAATTGCAGATATGATTGAAAGCGGAAACATCGATGAAAATGCACTAAAAGAAATTGAAAGCATTGATAACTGTTTCCCAACAATAGATTACAGAGTATATCAATCAATTGAAGAAGGAGTAATCCCTCAACAATCTGCAAAACTTGCACCATTGTATAAATAAATAAAAAATATACATAACAAAAAAGTCCGTTTAATTAACGGACTTTTTTTGTTTAAACTTCAGTGAATAATTTATGTTTATCAGAACTTTTAAAAACAAGTTCAGGATAATTTTTCTTAAAAAATTTAATATCCTCATCTGAGAAATCTAATGAATGTCTTTTTACAAATTGAATATCTTCGCCTTTTTTCAATTTGAAAAAATCATTAAACATATTGGCATATTTTTTTAACATAATATCAGCATAACCACTATCCCCACACCAAGGATCTATTATCACCAATTTTTGTAAAGATGGATAATAATTTTGTTTATCAAAATTAACGAGTAAAACAGTATGATGAAGATTTTTTTGTCCATCATTTGTCACCAAATTAATTCTATCACAATTATTAACGCCATTAACTTTTAAAATAAGATCAGCAATTGTAGCCTTTTCATAACAATTACCAACTTTGTTATCCCTTACCTGCTCCAGTAATTTTTTCAAAAATTTAACAGGAACTAGCTCGGAATTATTATTACATCTGGCATTATAAATTTTTTCTCCGATAGAAGAAATTAAATTAATCTTATTAGCATGCTTGACATGCAAATTATAATTAAGCCAAGTATTTGATAGTGCTGGAAAATTTTTATTAACAGACCTACATACCCAATCAGCATCTTTTAATACTGAATTTTTTGCATTAAAAGATGGCTGCTTCTCTTTCTGGGGTAAATAAATATTATTTAATTTCATATTTTTCAATATAACATAAAAAAAGACTTGCAAAAAAAAATTCAGCATATTATAATAAAACTTGTCGAAAGACATTGAAAACAAAATATGGGAGCGTAGCTCAGTTTGGTTAGAGCGCATGCCTGTCACGCATGAGGTCGCGAGTTCGAGCCTCGTCGTTCCCGCCATTTTTAAAACACTTCTTAGGAAGTGTTTTTTTGTTAGTAAAATCAGTACTTTCAGACGGTTCGATAGTGGATTTTTTAAGTTCATGTTCTTTAGATAATCTAAATAGAGTGTCAAATGCTGGATGTAGCTCTACATCTAGTTTTCCGTCATAATATGTTGCGTTCGATAGTACAGTTTGAGTGATAAATCGCTTATCTTCAACTGTTCCGTTCATGAACATGTTGTATGAGTCCTTAGCAAATGCCAGTAATTTCTCGCATGTATCATAGAATTTAACATCAGCTTCATTTATTCTATTTAGCTGTTCAATTAATTCAGCTTTTTCAGTATGGTACTCTTGATTTATCTTCTTCCAGAAATCTTCTTCGATAGTTCCATCACATCTGTCATCATAGGCTTGTCTTATGCGTTTGTTAAGCTGTTCAATTTTTCTGCTAATGTTAGCTTCTGCTTTCCCCTGATAGTCATTTTTGTCATCATGTATTTCTTTAATAAAACTTTTAATTGCTTCTATCAGCTCTCTTGATACATGAAAATTCTTTAGAAACTCTGCCAGTACCTTATCTATACTTGTTTGAGAGATATAGGATAGCTTCTTGCACCCCTGTCTGTAGAAATCGTTGCAGTGATAGTATATGTACTGTTTACCACTTTTCTTTTTCTTCAATTCTGGTGTCAGCATACCGCCACAGATACCACATTTAAACAGTCCTTGATAAGGGAATTGAATATCATGAGTTCTTGTCCTTACAACACCACCTAAACGCTCTTGTATTGCATTGAAGGTATTAAGGTCAACAATACCTTCATGTTGTGCATGAGTACAGATAAATCCTTTGAACTCAAATTGCCCAATGTAGAAGATATTCTTGAACATCCTCTCAACTGTAGATTTAGCGAGTTTATTCCCATTTCTGTTAGTCAAGCCTTGTGGGTATAACATATCATTAATTGTTTTAGCTGAGTAGTTACCTGTTGCGTATAGTTCAAAGGCTTTCCTTACTACAGCTCTTTTATCTTCATCAACAGCTATTATATGCTTACCCAGTTTGTTCATTGTATTATAATATCCGACAGGTGCAATAGAAGGATAAACTCCGTCTTCTATTTTAGCTAATATGCCCTTTTCTGCTTCTTCTTTCAGATTATCTATATACTGTTTAGAAAGAACAACTCTTAAGCCATATATCATTTTATCTTGGCTCTTTGATTTTTCAGATATAATCGAACCTTCTTTTACAAAGTGCAATTCTAACCCATCTACTTCATCAAGGTCTACTACATCTTTAAAATTTCTTGTTATTCTATCAGTTTTTTCAACTAACAGTTTATTAACATCTTTATGTGATTTTAAATACTTAAGCATTAGGTTAAATTGCTTACGACCAGATTTCTTCGCACTCATTGCTTCTCTAAAGAACTCTACGATTTCAAATCCTTCATCTTTAGCATATTTCCGTAGCAGTTTTTCTTGAGCGGTAAGAGAATATCCTTTTTCTTGCTCACGAGATGATACACGAACATAAGCAACAGCTTTGTTGGTTTCAATAATTTTACCAGATTTTTTCTTTACCATGAAAGGATACCTCTTACTTGCATTGTATCACAAATAAGAGGTTCAGGCAGCCGTATGTTTCATTTACATAGCTTTGTTATTCATTTCTACTAGCTTATAGAGGTACTTTGCCAACTGTCTTTTATTATCTTCATCTGTAGTTACTAATGTAGGGGAATGTACAATAACGGTTATTCTATCAACATTAAATGTGATGTCGGAATTGTTGTTATTTCTTTTTTTCATAGCGTAGCCTCCTTTTCTTTTGCGTGCTACGCACAGCTTGACAGGCTACGATAACCAGAATAACGGTTATTGTTATTCTGAAAATTTAGGCACGAAAAATAGCTACTATCATTGAATAGTAGCTACATACCATTTATATAATTTGTTACCCACTAAATAACAGTTTTGTTATTCCATATATCTGTTATCATATAGCACTCAAGAGTCTTATCGTATTTCATTAATGTTATAGTATCATCATGACAGATTTCTCTGTACTGTTCATTCAATCTATTGACCATAGTTGTCAATGTTCCCATATTTTCATATAGTTTCTCTGGTTTTTCTCCGATTAATTCATAAGGATATATCTGGTAATCTCTGGCTTGAGCATAAGTTTTGATGTAATTGAATAGGTCTTGCACACTGGGGGAGAAGTGTTTTCTTACCTTCTTTGGCTTGTCAGCTTTGGTTTTAGCTTCTGCTTTAACATCTTCTACATTATCGTCTTTTCCATACCCTTCAACAAATCCTTCATCTGCAATAGTACATCTAAATACAGGCTTATTATTCTCATCTATACCAATAGTTGCATTTGCTATAGACAGTTTTTCCTTATATTCGTTATAACAAAGTGCCTTTATATACTTGATGTCAGTTATAACGAAGTTGTTGAGGTTATAATCCTTCTCTGTCAATAGATTGTATAATTGCTTGTCTTGGGCTTCACAAGTAAGCATGTTTGCTTCATCATTCCATAACTCATCATAACCATACTTTGAACAATAATCGTCAAGTGCCTGTAAACACTTGTCCTTATCTTTAACCGAAAATGCTATTCTATTTGTTGTATCGGATAGCCTCTCATACTCAACTTTAAATAGTGGATTGTTGTCAAAATAGTTCTTATGATAGTCTTTTAATTCTTCTCCTTCATAGAGGGTAACTTGGTAGTATGGATGTTCTAAATAATTTTCTTCGCTAGCAGCGTAGTAATAATCTGTGAAAGTAGTCATTACCTCATCTATTATATTATTCAAGCTGTTATACTGTTCTGGAGTGTCTGTTATAAATTCAAAACCACCCTTTAGAATGCTGATACTCCTTATAGATAAGACAGACCTTACCAGAGCCAATGCACCGTCTGATATATCAGTACAATGTGCTTGTATTTCACCCTGTTTTAATTCCATTTCCATACCCATATCATAGCATAAATAAAGAATGAATTAGATTTTATCATGTAGCAAAGCAATTAACGATAATTGAATTAAATACTGATACCATGAATTAACATATTAAATGGACACAATATGGACATGAAATTACCGACTATTATTAATGTGCTGAAACTTCGTATATTCATCAGCATTAGCATATTGTGATAACTTGTTATATGTTTCATTCAGTAATTCTGGAGTCATAGAATAGTTATTGATTTCAGATAACTTATATTTAACCTCTCTTAATAGGTCGCTATAATAGGTTACAATGACATTACTTTTAACTGTAACATCTTTGAGAGTGCAGTTGTCAGAAAATGCAATTACTGAATGGATAGGTATAGTGTCGTCAATATATTTTCTTATTGCTCTAATGTGTGTAGCATTCTGCATTATAGGATTATAAAATCGTTCCTTATGGCTTCTTCCACGACCTACTGGCAGAGTTTGAGTCCATTGTTTATTACTTTCATTGCCGAATATCCAACCGCTATAATTCTTACTCTCAATAACAAACAATCCTTTGGGGTGAAACATTATTACGTCTATTTCAGAGGTCTTGCCATTATTTCTGGGTACATAAAGGTTAAACAAGAACTTACAGCCCATTGACTCAAAAGGTTGTAAATACTGGTACAAACTGTACTCTCCATTAAGTCCTTTGTCAAAATATACTGATAAATAAGAATTATTTGTACTTTGATAATAATTACTTGCTTTATAGCGGTTATATCCTACTGAAAAGTCTATTACCTTATATATTATGACAATTATGGCAATAAGTATTGCAAACCCCATACGCCACCTATTTAATTGTTACCGCAGGAACAGTTTTCATGCCTAATTCCCTAGACTGATATTGGTATGTTCCAACTTGTTTAGCACACATTCCTTTGGGTACGTTAATCTTTTGGTCATCATAATAACTTGCCTTTTCATCTCCTAATAATAAAACAAGTATCTCATTGGGGTCATATATTGCATTAGGTTGAGTTTTTGCATGTGCAAGTGCCATATTAGGTTCAAGAGTTTGCATTATCTGTATTTGTCTAGCCCCAGTACACTTGCCTTCTTCTTCAAATATTGTTAATCCGGGATAGCCACTATTACTTGATGAATTAACTGCTATTCCAAACAATACCATTAATATTAACATTGTAACCATGCCTGCTATAAATATTAGAATGTTCTTTAACATATTATTAACTCCTATAATTCAGATTTCTTCTTCCATGGATTGTTATTTGGGTTTACTAATTTCTTACCAGAAAATATGTATGTAGAGGGACAACTATTCCCTTCCCATTGCCATTTAACAACGGTGTTGTTCTTATCAACTTCTAATATTCGGTTGCAGGTCGACTCTCCACCATAAACACCATATTGATTACCACTTACAACATAGGAACTATTGAGCCAATAATACAATTTCTTTCCTGCAATTTCTTTCTCACTAGACGGATAACCCCAATGGTTAATAACGGTATCTATATTCTCACCTATCCAACTATCCATAACTTTACCCATAGTATTTTTCATACCTACAGCTAAAGATGAAGGTTGAACTAATATTATAGCCAATAGTAATATTATGTATTTCTTCATATCCACTCCTTTTACTTCTTAATATTACCATGAAAATGCCAGAAACTATGTTTCTTGTGGTTACATTTGCAATCAATATATTGACATCTACCTTTATTGTCTAGGGTTAATACTTCATCTGAAATATATTCAACTTCAATTCCGTAAGCTTCGCCTATCCTCTTAATTCTTTCAACATAAACCATTTGTTCTTGTTTGTACTTACTATCCAGTATCAAAACTATTTTAGGCTTCTTACCTGTCATTAAAGCATAATGTAACGACTGTCCGACTGCTTCATAGGCTTTATTACAAAAGTCAAACTCTATTGCATGTGTAGCAGTTAAACAATCTACTCTGGTCTTATCTGACAACTCATATTCTTCAATGCCGTTATATGCAGAACAGTATGCGTGTTGATAACTTAATTCATTGTGAGGGTGGTAAACGGCTTTCCAATGGTTGTAATACTTGGTGTCAAATGGATAGGCATTGGCTGAAAGTGTTGATATAAAAAGCGATACAAGAATTATAACCTTTTTCATAGGTAAATCATATCAGATAAATAGTGCCAGTCAACAGGCACTATTTACTAGTGATTTATTTCAATAGAGAAAGGATAATAAGGCTATGAAAACAGATGTTTCAATATCTATCGGTGCAAGGATTAGACACTTTAGAGAGTTAGCAGGGCTCAGTCAACTGCAACTGTCTGAAAAAGTCCAATGTGAACCGTCAACGCTTGCTCACTATGAAACTGGGAAGAACCTTGTAAGTATGACAAAGTTAATTCGTATTGCTGAGGTTCTAGAGGTGGATTTGTACCAGTTCTTTATATCAACACCAGTAGAAGCAGATGTCGAAACAATCGAGAAGTTAAATAAATTGTTATCAACCGCTAATAAGGTACAAATCGGACTTATTTACAATATCGTTTCAAGTGCTCTGGAACTTAATGCACCTCATTAATAAGGTGTCAACTAATTTATAAATTGTTTAAACATAGATTCCTAATGAAATCCGGGTTAATTCTATTTGTTGTTAAATCGGCTACAATGCTTGTCATACTTGAATATCCCCTAAAAGCTGCGGAAATGTAACAAATGTCAATAAATGTAAGATGATTTACTTGACAAATAACATGTTATCGGTTATACTAATAGTATAAGGAACAAAACAAAAGGAGATAACATTATGAGAAACGCAGAACTTAGAATCGCAGTAACACAACTTCGAGAACTTTATGCTGCACAGGACGTATTAAAAGCACAAATTACCGAACGTGAACAGGCTATTAAAGATGAGTTAGACGCTAGAGAAATTGAAACATTAGATTTAGGCGGTTGTGTTATTCGTTGGACTTCACAGACCGCAGATAGACTCATGACTGTCCAAGTTAGAGAATATCTAAAATCAATGAATGTTTTAGACAACTTTATCAAGACTGTTTACTCAAAGAGATTTAGCATAGCATAGGGCGAAAGCCCTACTGCTATTGCAGGAGGATAAAATGGAAACAACTTATTACTGTTACATCAGGTGCAGTACGGTTCAGCAGAGTTATGACCGCCAATACAAACAACTGAATGACTTTATCAGCAAAGAGGGTATTAAGTTACCGCAGGAGAATATTGTTTGTGAAAAGAGGACCGGGAAAAATCAAGACCGCCCACTTTTTAAGAAACTTGTTGAAGATTTGCAAGAGTTGGAGAGTAAAGGGATTCACTGCTGCTTACTCTTGATTGAATTAAGTAGAATGGGCAGGAGTTACCAATTGACCAAAGACACTTGGAATACTTTAACGAGTGCCGGGGTTGATATTGTGGTTACATCATTCCCTTTATTAGATACTCGGAAAAAGGATAATGGGGCAGTTAATTTAATGCTAACTGATATTGTCTTTGCGGTTCTTAATTATTTAACTGAACAGGAACTCAACGAGAAAGCCGATAGGTGCAATAATGGTAGAGAGGTCGCAAAGTCTAAAGGAGTTAAGTTTGGTCGGAAAGAATTAACTATTAAAGACCTACCAAAAGAGTTTTTGGATGTAATGAAAACGGCAAGAGATTCGGAAACAAAAACCGCATTACTTGATTCTGTGAATGGTAAGTTAGTCAGAATGAACAAGAAACCATTATCAAGAGGCACTTTTTATAACTACCTTGAACTATACAAAGGGGTGAAAAATGAACGATAGACAGGTTCAAGACCTTATAAGAGGTCATTTCTTAAACCTAATGATACTTAGGATAATGGATAATGCGAGGGCGACTAGGTGCAGAAATTATCAGCAGGGGCAACAGGTTCAATGCGTTCATCAAGTGCCGTTAATCGTGGATATTGTGTGCGGTGCAGTTATACTCTTTTGGGTTGTGGTGCTAGGTGGTACTTTATTATTGTCAATTCTCGGACTTATTATGTTAGTTTTCAATATTAGTTAGGTCGTATGCCGCAGTCTGTAAACTCCGTAGCACTCATAAAAAAGTTGGTAGGCATATAACCATGAAAAATCGCTTTAAAGGTAAAATGCTTCTATCGGTGCAAATGCCTTTATTTATAAGGGTTTTGGCGGTCAATGTATAAGGGAACGTTTGTTGTGGTAGGGGTTCGCATGCCTGCATTACCCACTATGTCCGTATGTCGGACGATGTGGGTAAAATAAGGGATATGAAAAGAGGGGAGTCAAACATTCTCCTATACAGTAATAGAGGCTATTTTTTATTAAGTCCGGGCAACAGTTTTTTCATATATGCTGCACGAACTTTACTATGTAATTTTTCTGCCTTTTCAGTTGGTGTGGGAGGTGTAGCAACTTTGCTAACCTTTATTACACCGTCTTTGTGCTTTTCTTCATAATCCTTTAGCACTTCAAGTGCTATTTCTTTTACTAGGTTCTTTTCTTCTTCTTTCATGATATTTCCCTCTTTCTTTAATTAAAATCTAATTTTAAGCACGCTAGGATGACCGTTAAGGCGGTTAAAATAAATTCTAGTGGCAGGGGGG
>UMEP01024675.1_pt1 | contig 51585 bp, 29 predicted proteins | sample 1964771 | NCBI WGS metagenome assembly UMEP01 (sample SAMEA4836022, study PRJEB28245) | human gut metagenome | biome: gut microbiome; material: fecal sample | place: Denmark | collected 2008 | reverse complement strand
ATGGTACTGAAGCTGGAGACAATTCCTCTTCGACCGGTGCATCAGGGACAACCGGATCATTCATCCGACTAGCTTTCTCCAAACCGGCATAAAGACTTTCCCACTCTGTCTGAGGACGTGAATAAGAACGATCGCCTCCATAAGAAGAAGAGGTTTTAAAAGGATTGAAATCAGCATTATAGTGTACCTGAGGAGGCTCTATGGGCCGAGGTTGCTCAAAAGCAGGAATATCCGGCAGACCTTCGGTATCGAAATCAATAGATGGCACAGCATTGAACTTGCCCAAAGACTCCTTGACTGCCGCAGAAAGGATTTGCCAAATGGCCTGTTCATTCTCAAATTTAATCTCGGTCTTAGTCGGATGAATATTCACATCGATATTGGCCGGATCCACTTCAAAATATATAAAGTAAGAGATCTGTTCACCCGCCGGAATCAAATGTTCGAAAGCATCCATTACAGCTTTATGGAAATAAGGATGCCTCATGTAGCGCCCATTTACAAAAAAGTATTGGTGAGCGCCTTTCTTACGTGCGGTCTCAGGCTTGGCTACATAACCAGATATCTTGACCAACGTTGTATCTACCTCTACCGAAAGCAGCTGCTGATTTAACTTCTTGCCAAAAACAGCCATAATACGCTGACGTAAAGGCATGACAGGCAGGTTGAACAATTCACTGTCATTGCTGTAAAGGTAAAAAGCAACATCCGGATGAACCAGAACAATGCGTTCGAACTCAGCCAAAATATTACTCAATTCCGTAGAATTGGCTTTCAAGAATTTACGTCGGGCAGGAACATTAAAAAACAGATTTTTTACAGAGAAATTACTCCCTTTGGGGCAAGATACAGGCTCCTGGCTTTCAACTTTGGAACCAGCCAGCAACAAACGTGTACCCAGTTCCTCATCAGCCAGTCTTGTTTTCAGTTCGACTTCGGCAACAGCTGCAATGGAGGCCAAGGCCTCCCCACGAAAGCCCATCGTACGCAAGGCAAACAAATCAGCAGCTTCACGGATCTTGGATGTAGCATGTCGTTCAAAAGCCAGTCGGGCGTCTGTTTCGGACATACCTTTACCGTTATCGATCACCTGTATGCCTGTTTTTCCGGCATCTGTTACCAATACATGAACTTCCGTGGCTTCTGCATCGATGGCATTCTCGACCAATTCCTTAATAACAGAGGCAGGCCGCTGTATCACTTCGCCAGCTGCAATCTGATTGGCCACCGAATCAGGCAGCAAATGAATAATATCACTCATGCCTATGCAATTTTAGATTATTCCGTTACTGATGGCATACCACAGATAAGCCAGCAACATAATGAAAAACAGTATGACAATAAAATGCAAAGGACGTTTTCCGCTCTCCTTACGACGTTTCAGGTGAGTAGTTCCTTCTATGAATTTTCCACGAATATCTTCGGGATTGAATTCTTTTTTCTCAGTCAGCATGCCTAACTCACGCTTGGCATTCTCTTTCATCTTGTCCAACTTTTCCTTACGCTCGTCCACGTAAATATAGGAATGATGAAAGCCCCGTGGTTTTCTCATCGTAAACATACCCATAAAGCACTCTCCTATTTTTTAGTTCGTTCGATATGCATATCACGCGGAGAAACAGTCGGTCGACGCGAGCTTTGCTTCAACACTGCATCCGACTTTTTACCCCGCCAATTGAAAATATCCTCTTTGTCCAAAGGACGAATATAATCCAGCCATACGAAAGAAGGCAAGTGGTACTTATCTGCAGGAATCTGCTCCATCGGATAAGCAGTACCGTTAGCTTTCCCGATAAAGGCTCCCCGTTCCATTTTTCTATCCTTCAACATCATTCTCAGGAAACCGCCTTCAGAATAATTCATCAAAATCAACGAGCTGTCGCGTTCCTCTACTGGATAGAAAATAACCAATACATTTCCGTTCACATCCACTTGACGCATTTCGCCACCAACAAAATAGGCCTTCATTTCTTTCCCGGATACTTGATTGTAGTGCAAGGTGTCTTTCTGTTCTACAGTCAGTGCCTGATTAATGATATGCGCCCAGTCGATAGTGCTGTCATTCATGTAAACCTTAATCTGTTCGCCCAACAGCTGTTCAGACCCATACCAAAGTACCGGATCAGTATACATGGTCATACAGGAATCTTTGGAATTATAGACCAACGAGTCGCAAACAGCCTGTATATCTGTACGGAAAGCACGCACCTTGTGATAGACACGCATTTCACGATACATGGAGTCGGTGTTCAAATGATAAGTTACCAACCGCAGCGTATCACCATGCATAAACAGGCTGTCACCTTGTGAATAATCCACCGCAACAGCTCTATCTGTAGCCAAAGCATTACCGGTCAATTCATTATAAAAACAATAATCGCCGGTCAGCATATTACGATTTACCGTATCATTCATCTGCACATGATCAAAAGCCTCACCATATCCCAGCTTGCGATCGTAGAACAAGCTGTCACCCGTCAATTTCTTTCCCTGATTGGTTAAAATAGAACGGTCCAGCAGTTCAGCCTGCTCTGTCACAGTATTATATATACCACGTTCGGAATAAATATGATTATTGTCACTTACAATATCCGAAGGTCCTAAGATTGTAGCCACTTTGGTTTCCGTATGATACTTCAACGTATCAGAAGTCAAAACAAAACGAGGATTGGTCAGCTTCACTTCATGGTTGAACACGGCTATTTTAGTAGCAGGACTGTATTCTCCCCATACGGAAGTCAGCACATTCTCTTCGTCTGTCAGAGTACCGCCATCAAAATAATATCCCAGATTGTAAATACGATCGTAATTCAAACTGTCTGTAGTCAGCTCTGTATTACGATTAATCATCCGTACGTTCTCACGAAGCATAGCCAATTGGGCCATCCCATCATAATAGAGGTAATCACCGTAAATGAACAACGTATCACCCTGTTCCATCCGCACATTTCCAAAAGCCTCTACGGAATTGATGCGTTTGAAAATCAAAGCACTGTCACAGTACATATACATACTGTCATGGCGTAGCTTCACTGACCCAATCAACACCTGAACATCCGGCCGAACCTGATCATCGGCCTGTGCCTCATCTGCATACAACAAATCAACACGGGTCTTTTTTTTCTCTGGCTCTCCCTTCTTATCCTGCGCACTGAGCAGACAGATGCCAAACAGGCATAGAATACCTGTCAGAAGATATCTATGCCTGCTTAGGAATTTAAAAACAATTCTATTGTGCATATAGCTAGTCTAACATTCACAGACTGTATCTAAACAGCCAAACTTAATCCTTAATCCAGCCCGGATACTTGAATTCACACTGATTCCAGCCTTCCTTAATACGAACATAAGTATGACGCTGCTTCTCACGTATCCATTTATCCAGTACTTCAGCACGACGCTTCTCGAGTACCAGATCTTTCAAATTCTGATAATCGTCCGTAATAGTAGCTTTATGACCGTTGATACGACTTTTCAGCTTGACGATTACACATTCCTCCTTACCTGTTTTTTCAGGGATCATGGTAAAGGCTTCAGAAATTTCACCTACATTCATTTTATCAACCACCTTGGCAATCTCAGGAGGAAGTTCCTGCATCTCGAACTTCGATGTATTGTTGTTGGGATTGGGCAACAAACCGTGATTATTACGAGTATCCTTGTCTTGCGAAATAACCGCTGCAGCCTCTTCAAATGTAAACTTATTATTCCGAATATCGTCAGCAATAGAATCAAGACGAGACATACCGGCTTCCAATGCACTTTCAGGCGTATGGGGGCGCAGCAATATGTGTCGAACTTTAATACGGTCACCACGTTTTTCTATCAACTGGATAATATGGAAACCGTATTCCGATTCCACCACTTTAGAAACTTTGGTAGGGTCCTGTAAGTTAAAAGCGACATTCGCAAAAGACGGATCAAGCTGTCCACGACCATAAAAAGGCATTTCACCACCGTTAATAGCCGACGCACGATCCTCGGAATACATACGAGCCAAAGTAGAGAAACTGGTTTCACCCTTGTTAATACGATCGGTAAACTCACGCAAGCGTTTTTTCACCTCTTCTACTTCTTCTACCGGAATTCTAGGTTTCTGTGTGATAATCTGTACTTCTACCTGTGTAGGAATATAAGGGATACTATCCTGAGGCAAACTTTGGTAATAGCGACGCACCTCAGCAGGCGTAATTTTTACCTCACCTACCAACTTCTGTTGCATGCGCTGCACCGTCAATCCTTCACGGGCATTCTCACGTAAGGTTTCACGAATTTGCGTAGCACTCTTGTTCCAATATTCTTCCATCTTCTCCATAGAGCCGATGCGACTGACATATTGGTTGATCATGAAATCTACCTGACTTACGACTTCACTCTCAGACACCTCTATACTATCCAAGGCAGCCTGATGCAAAAACAACTTCTGCACAGCTATTTCTTCCGGAATGACACAATATGGATCGCCATCGAACCTACGTCCGTTGTACAACGCATCCAAACGCACTTCTTCCACATCAGATTTCAATATGGCTTCGTCACCAACTACCCAAACCACTTCATCAATCACATTGTCCTGCCCCCATGAAGATACAAGAGGCAGTAGCATAAAAGCCAATAAAACTACAAACTTAACGTTCATACACTTTTTCATTCCTAATATCTTAGTTCTCACAATATTTAATCTTTCCATCTTCGATAGCTTGCTTATACAAGTCATCTTTCACTTTATTCAGGAACTCAACTTGCTTCCGATTCAACACCAGATCATTTACCAACGGCCTAGCCGCTTCATAAGGTTCTTGGGCTCCTGTGGGAATATATTCTGCAACATTCAAAAAATACCAAAAAGCCGTATCCTTGACTTCCACCCGGCGATTACGGGAAAAATAAGTATCTATATCCGACGTATTCAAAGGTATCCATGACAAAATCTCCGAAGCTGGTACCCATTTGTCATAAAAATACTCATATTTCACAGCATTCTGCAAACTATATTTTTCCAAGTGCTCAACCGCAGACTGCCTTTCATCTTTATACCACTGGCGTACTCGACTCAACTGCGGAGCTGTCAAAGGAACCTTAATGAACAAACCACGCATCAATGGAGCATCAGCTTTGAACACAGCTTTGTTTTGCTCATAATATTCCTGTAGCTCCTCTTCTGTAATTTCTTCCGACAATTTCTGATGGATCAATGCCTGCTGATAAGTATGCATAATCAACGCTTTCCGATAATTGCGCACCAATTTTTCTATTTCATCATTATTGGGCACATTATTTTGTGCCTTTTCATATAATAAAATATCTTCCGCCCAATTACGTATATAATGTTCTGCAAACAACAAACTGTCATCTCGATTTTGTCCAGCAGGCTGTACAGCCATCAAATCCTCCTTGTACAAAAAATTACCGTCCAGTTCCACCAAAGGCGTTCGCCCTTTATGGTCGTACTGTGACTCTTTACATGCCCCCAGAAGGAACAAACAGAGACAAAACAGACAAAATTTTCGAATTGCCACTTTTTTTCTCATATTTGGAATACGAAGATAGCGGTTTAATCAATTGCTTCAGTGAGAATTAACGGTTTTTAAAACCTCTTCGTTTATTTCAACCTTAAAATCACGACGAAGTTGATGCAGCCAACCATCTTCTAAATTACGATAATAATCTGTCCAAATCTGTTGCCCCACATCTTCCCAACGTACAGGTCCCTTACGTTTTTCTCCTAAAACGATCCAATAAGGGTAATCTGCCAAAGATTGAGGTTTGTCTTTTTTAAAGATGCGACTGTCTACAAAGGCATTATCACCAGGAGCAAACAATCCTCTCTCTGCTACGACATTTACCTGCCCTCCAGTATTCACGCCCAAACGAATAGCTTCCGTCCAGTCTTCCTGAGGGATTTTTTTAAGAAACTTCCGTACTTGTTTTGCCATACGCTTCGTCTTACAATGTAAAACGATTCCATCATAACGTTCTTCCGGCCAATTATAACGTTTTGCATGCTTCTTAAAGTATTTTGCTATACCAGCTGAATCCGTTTTAACTAAATTACGGATTTCCCGATGCACGATTGCACTACCCAACAAGCTATCCCGAAAGAAACACAACTCCCATCTTAGATCAGAACCATCAGCCCTCAAATGAGCATAGGCACAATCTAATACTGATTTAGCAACAAATGCATCCAACTGTTTACGGACAGAAGCCGGATAGGTCCTTGCAAACAAAGCAAAATCAGCCCCAGTATATGCTTTCCCGTTCAACGTAAACAAAGTATTAGTACTCTTCTCCTCTCGTAATAATTCCTCTACCCCAGACTTATCTGGCATATATCCATAACACTGTTTCAAGGAATCAATTGACGAAAGGAGCAAACGACTGTTTGGCTGGTTCAGCAACCGTTCCTCCAAACCCTGACGGACTTTCTCTGAATCAAGTTGTTTCTGATATTCCAGCACCTTCACTATATGAATTCCCTGGGGTGTAAAAAAAGGATTAGACACTTTACCGACCGGTAAGTTAAACACGACTTCTTCAAATTCGACAGGCATCTGCAAAGGAGTTACCCAAAACGTCCCTTTATCTTCAGAAAAACGGTTTACACACGCATCAAACTGTACCTTTCCATCTTTTAATAATTGATACAAAGAGTCCATCTGAGTTTCAATCTCATGAAGCCTCCATGCTGAAACATTCTGAGGAATATACTTAAATATATGACTTACAAGAGCACGACCTGCATACTTCCGTTTCTGTAAAAGACGAGAATATTCATTAATTAAAGAATCTGCATGCCCGTTATTCCACAAACATTGTTGTAGCAATCCATGACAATAGGAACTTAAAAGCAAGCGAATATCAGGCACCGTATCCAGTTGATTCTTTTCAGCAGCCAAGGCCTTAAGCTTGAAATTTATAAACTGCTCCAAACTAGCAGACTCTTCCACATGCTTGGAACAAAAATACCTATATTCAGCTACATCGACAGGTTTTCCGCCCACGTGCATCAACACTGTATTCGACTGTGCCCGACACCACCCCGACACGACCAAGGCGCACACACACAACCACCAATATTTCAACACCATAGTTCCTAAATCGTATTCATATATTCATAAAAACAGGCACGGACAACACCATACTACAGTCCCTTTTCTAAAAGACCTGCAAAATACGTGTTGTCCGTGCTTCAAAGTATAATAAACGGTTATTCAGGTCGGCTATAATTAGGCGCCTCGCTGGTAATAGCTACATCATGCGGATGACTTTCAAGTACACCAGCATTAGTAATACGTGTAAATTTAGCATTGTGCAGCTGTTCAATGTTAGCAGCACCACAATATCCCATACCTGCACGCAAGCCACCAACCAACTGATAAATTACTTCATACAGCGTACCTTTATAAGGAACACGAGCTGCGATTCCTTCCGGCACCAGTTTTTTCACATCGCTTGTTCCACTCTGAAAATAACGGTCTTTCGAACCGTTTTCCATAGCTTCCAAAGATCCCATACCACGATAAGACTTAAACTTACGTCCATTAAAGATAATAGTATCGCCCGGTGATTCCTCTGTTCCAGCTACCAAAGAGCCAATCATCACACTGTAACCGCCGGCAGCCAATGCCTTCACAACATCGCCAGAATAGCGCAAACCGCCATCAGCAATCAAAGGAACACCCGTTCCTTCCAATGCCTTAGCGACATCGTAAACAGCAGACAACTGAGGAACTCCCACACCTGCTACTACACGAGTAGTACAGATAGAACCCGGACCAATACCAACCTTCACAGCATCAGCTCCAGCCTCAACCAGCATTTTAGCAGCTTCACCTGTAGCGACATTACCCACGACGATATCAATATCCGGGAATGCTTTTTTAGCCTCCTTCAGCTTTTCAATCACATATTTGGAATGACCATGAGCCGTATCAATCACAATAGCATCCGCACCAGCTTCTACCAATGCTTTCATACGATCCAATGTATCAACTGTAACACCGACACCTGCAGCCACACGCAAACGGCCCTTAGCATCTTTACAAGCCATCGGTTTGTCTTTTGCCTTCGTGATATCCTTGTATGTAATCAAACCAACAAGCTTATTGTCTTTGTCAACAACCGGAAGTTTCTCTATTTTGTGTTCCTGCAAGATTTGTGCAGCGGCCTCCAAATCAGTTGTTTGATTGGTCGTAACAATATTTTCTTTTGTCATTACTTCATCGATGCGCTTGTTCTGATCTCTTTCAAAACGCAAATCGCGATTGGTAACAATACCCACCAAATGACCTTCATCATCGACCACAGGAATACCACCAATCTTGTACTCAGCCATCAAAGAAAGTGCATCAGCCACTGTAGATCCCCTCTTAATTGTAACAGGATCATAAATCATTCCATTTTCCGCACGCTTTACGATAGCTACCTGACGAGCCTGCTCTTCAATGGACATATTCTTATGAATTACACCAATACCACCTTCACGAGCAATAGCAATCGCCATTTTCGCCTCCGTAACTGTATCCATCGCGGCCGTTACAAAAGGGATTTTCAACTCAATGTTTCTTGAAAACTTTGTCGAGAGTTCGACAGTTTTGGGGAGCACTTCAGAATAAGCGGGGATTAGCAGTACGTCATCGTACGTTAACCCATCCATGACAATTTTATCTGCAATAAATGACATAAGACGTATAAAATTTATTGCGTGCAAATATACGTTTTTTATTCCATTTTACATATATCAGCACGCAATAAATTTTCTTTTTTTAAAGCCAAAGACAAAAAATCAATTTGCCATTTCAGATATGAATTTGATACGAACCAGTCTCACTTCCTCCTCTGTAAAATCGTCACCCAACTCTTCCAAGGCATCGTCAATATTATCTGTTGTCGATTCTTTGAAATAGTCATAAATGTCCAGCATGTGATCCTCATCCATAATTTCTTCCAAGAAGTAATCTATGTTCAGTTTGGTACCTGAATAGACAATCGCTTCTATTTCATCCAGCAGTTCATCAAATTCAATACCCTTCGACACTGCGATATCATCAAGCGCGACCTTACGATCGATGGCTTGAATGATAGCAACCTTCATCTTAGATTTATTAGCGACAGTACGAACACGTAAATCCTCAGGACGCTCTATCTCATTTTCTTCGCAATGACGCTTGATCAATTTACAAAACTCCTCGCCATATCTCTTTGCCTTTCCAGCACCTACGCCCGGAATATTCTGCAGTTCTTCCAGCGTAATAGGATATATCGTCGCCATAGCCTCCAACGAAGGGTCCTGGAATATTACATAGGGCGGCACTTCCAAATGCTTAGACAACTTTTTACGCAGATCTTTCAACATGGAATACAAAGCAGGATCGACCGCACAGGCACCGCCTCCTCGAGCAGGTGCTTCTTCTTCCATTTCTTCAAAATCATTGTCTTCTGTTATCTTGAAAGATTTAGGATGCTTAAGAAATTTCTTTCCTTCATCCGTCACTTTAAGCAAGCCATAGTTTTCTACATCCTTACTCAGGTAACCTGCTATCAAAGCCTGACGGATTACGGCATTCCACGTCTTATCTTCTTCACCCATTCCCGAACCAAATACTTCGAGATCTTCATGCAAATGTGCCTGAACTTCCGACGTTTCACGTCCTTGAATGACATCTATAATATAATCTGATTTGAAATTCTCCTTTACAGCGAGAATAGTTTCAATCACAGTACACAATAAGTCTTGAGCTTCCACTTGTTTTTTAGGATTTAAACAATTGTCACAATTACCACAATTTTCCTCCGTATATTCTTCGCCAAAATAATGCAATAAGGTCTTGCGACGACATACGGATGACTCAGCATACGCAGCGGTTTCCAGCAGAAGCTGCTTGCCTATTTCCTGTTCTGCCACAGGTTTGCCCTGCATAAACTTCTCCAGCTTCTGCAAGTCCTTGTTTGTATAAAATGTGATGCACTGACCTTCACCACCGTCTCTTCCCGCACGTCCCGTTTCCTGATAATAGCCTTCCAGGCTCTTAGGAATGTCATAATGAATTACGAAGCGTACGTCAGGCTTATCGATACCCATACCAAAAGCGATAGTAGCTACAATGACATCTATCTTTTCCATCAAAAAGTCATCCTGATTCTGCGAACGGGTAGCAGAATCCATACCAGCATGATACGGACGAGCATTGATACCATTTGCCTGCAGCACTTCAGCCAATTCTTCCACCTTCTTACGGCTCAGGCAATAAATGATACCGGACTTTTCCGGATTGTTCTTGATGAACTTTATAATGTCCTTATCTATATTATTCGTTTTTGGACGTACCTCGTAGTAAAGATTGGGACGATTAAAGGACGACTTGAACACCTTCGCATTGGTCATACCCAGATTTTTCTGAATGTCATGCTGCACTTTGGGAGTAGCCGTGGCAGTCAGAGCTATCAAAGGAGCTTTTCCAATCTCATTAATAATGGGACGGATACGACGATATTCAGGACGGAAGTCGTGCCCCCATTCCGAGATGCAATGTGCTTCGTCTACTGCATAGAACGATATTTTCACCGTTCTCAGAAACTCTACATATTCATCTTTCGTCAACGACTCTGGAGCGACATAAAGCAATTTGGTCTTTCCGCTCAGAATGTCCGATTTTACTTGATCGATGGCAGTCTTGTTGAGAGAAGAATTAATGAAGTGCGCTACTCCGTCTTCTTCACTGAAATTGCGCATGGCATCCACCTGATTCTTCATCAACGCAATCAAAGGAGATATGACAATAGCAGTTCCATCCATCAGCAATGAAGGCAACTGGTAGCACAACGATTTTCCACCACCGGTGGGCATCAGTACAAAAGTATCGTTACCATCCAGCAGATTTCGGATGATCGCCTCTTGATTTCCCTTGAATGTATCGAACCCGAAGTATTTCTTCAGTTGGTCTGTCAAATTAATCTTCTTCTCTGCCATGTTTCTAAATTAGAATGTTGTTTATTACACGTTCTTTTTTCTCTCCCCCCTGAAATGTTTCTTTCAAGAGTCCTAACAAAGTTATAAACAACTTCTCAATTTTCAAGCAAAACACATCGAATATTTTTAGGAAAAAACACTAAAAACGCTTCTTACGCTTCATTTCATGCTATTAAGCATTCTGCAATCTGGCAATATTGGCCTTTTCCAACTGATGTTTGGCATAATCCAACGTCACAGTAAAGGTTTCTTTCCGCTCAGAAGGAATCTCAAACATGGCGTCCATCATGATGGTTTCGACAATGGAACGCAAACCGCGAGCACCAAGTTTGTACTCCACAGCCTTGTCCACAATATATTCGAACACGGCATCTTCGAACTCCAACTTCACACCGTCCATCTCAAAGAGTTTGACATACTGTTTGATAATGGAGTTTTTGGGTTCCGTCAAGATGGAACGCAAAGCAGCACGATCCAACGGATTCAGATAAGTGAGCACCGGCAGACGACCGATAATTTCCGGAATCAAGCCAAAGGACTTCAAATCCTGAGGAGCTATATATTGCATCAGATTATTCTTGTCAATGGTAGCCGTATTGCGCACAGCACTATAACCTACGACATGGGTATTCAGACGCTGGGCAATCTTCTTCTCAATACCGTCAAACGCTCCGCCACAAATGAAGAGAATATTCTTGGTATTAACCGGTATCATCTTCTGTTCAGGATGTTTTCGTCCACCCTGGGGAGGTACATTGACTACCGAACCTTCGAGCAACTTCAGCAGCCCCTGCTGTACACCTTCACCACTGACATCACGAGTAATAGACGGATTGTCTCCCTTACGGGCAATCTTATCAATTTCATCTATAAACACAATACCACGCTCAGCTTCAGCTACATTGTAATCAGCCACCTGAAGCAAACGGGTCAGAATGCTTTCAATATCCTCACCTACATAGCCAGCTTCGGTCAGTACCGTAGCATCTACAATCGTGAAAGGTACATGCAACAGCTTGGCAATGGTACGTGCCAACAGTGTTTTACCTGTACCCGTACTGCCCACCATGATAATGTTTGATTTTTCAATCTCCACATCATCACCGCTATCTTTCTGCAACAAGCGCTTATAATGGTTGTATACAGAAACGGAAAGAAAGCGCTTGGCATCGTCTTGTCCGATGACATATTGATCCAAGAAAGCCTTAATTTCCACAGGTTTGGGCAGTTCCTTCAGATTTAATTTCTTAGTACCATCCTTCCGCTTACTTTCCATGGCTTCTTGCGTGATTTCGTAAGCCTGCATAGCACAACTATCACAGATGAAGCCGTTCATTCCTGTTATCAGAAGTCCGACTTCATCTTCCGTGCGACCACAAAAGCTGCATCTGTTCTTTGTTCTTTTTGAATCAGCCATATTTATTTCTTAATCAACACTTCATCTACCATACCATACTCTTTAGCTTCCTGCGCAGTCATCCAATAATCACGATCGGAATCAGCCCATACCTTATCAAAGGGTGTATGTGAATGGTCGGCTATGATCGTATAGAGTTCTTTCTTCAATTTCTGAATTTCACGAGCTGTAATTTCGATATCCGAAGCCTGTCCCTGGGCTCCTCCCATCGGCTGATGAATCATGACACGCGAATGAGTCAGAGCAGAGCGTTTACCTTCAGCCCCAGCCACCAACAATACAGCCGCCATACTGGCTGCCATACCCGTACAAATAGTAGCAACATCACTGCTGATAAACTGCATCGTATCGTAGATACCCAGGCCGGCATATACAGAACCGCCCGGTGAATTAATATAGATAGAGATATCCTTACCCGGGTCTACCGAATCCAGGTAAAGCAACTGCGCCTGGAGGGTATTAGCCGTATAATCGTCGATCTGAGTACCCAAAAAGATGATGCGATCCATCATCAGACGGGAGAACACATCGAGCTGGGTAACATTCAGCTGACGTTCCTCCAAGATATAGGGATTCAAATAACCGGCCTGCGACTTAATCACATCGTCCAATACAAGGCTGTTCATTCCCAAATGCTTGGTGGCATACTTTCTAAAATCATCCATAATCTTTCTTACTTAATTAAATGCGGGTGCAAAGAAACAAAAAAGAATAGAGAGACACAAAAAAATCGGGGATGTTTGAAAAGTTTTTCAAACATCCCCGATTATAACAATGATAAGTCAAATCTTATTCGAACATTTTATTGAAATCGGCAGCCGAGATACTCTTGTGCTCCAACGTAACCTGAGGCTTCACAGCAGCTACCAGCTTCGTCTCTACCACGCGGTTTACAAGACCTTCAATGCTTTCTTTCTTTTTCAGCATTTCCTTGGCATAGTTATTCAACAGGTCTTCAGGAACATTCAACATGCCATACATAGCAAACTGTGCACGAGTTGATTCCTTGGCCATGTTGGTAATATCATCCTGCTCAACCTTGATATCGTTAGCCTTTACCAGCTGTTCCTTAATCAGATGCCAAGTCAGCTCTTCGATACTCTTGTCGTAGTTTTCCTCCACGAACTTCTCACCCTTATCAGCGTTGTTAGCCAGCATCACGCGCTTCAGCAATGCATCAGGGAATTCCAGCTTGCCAACTTTCTCCATCATTACCTTACGCAGGTCGATGAGGAACTTATAATCACTATCGGCTACAAACTGCTTGGCAATTGCTTCTTTTACTTTAGCACGGAATTCTTCTTCCGTCTTCACTACGCCTTCGCCAAATACCTGATCAAAGATTTCCTGGTTCAAGTCGCCAGGGACAAAACGAGTGATTTCTTCTACCTGATAGCTGAAGTTGGATTTCACCTCGGCAGCGGCTTCTTTGTCGATCTTCAGCAACGAAGCCAATTCGGCAGGATTACCATCCCAGGCTGTGTGCGGGTTGAATACGAGCACATCGTTCACCTTCGCATTGGCGAAGATAGCCTTCTGCTCGTCGTTCTTCATATAAGAAGGCATCATCACGGCACCTTCTACCTGAATGCCACCTTCCTTCGTATTACCCTGCTCGTCAAGTTCTGCCAACAGACCCTTCAGCATATCGTTGTCTGCATATACATCTACCTTGTCATACTTGCCGTTACGCTGTGTGTAAGACTTCACCTGATTGTCCACCATTTCGTCGGTAACCTCAATGTCATAGTAGTCTACCTTGTCGGCAGCGCTTACTTCAGCCTTGAATTCGGGAGCCAGTGCGATATCGAACAGGAATTCGAACTCTTCCTGCGTATCGAAGTCGATGGCGGGCTGCTTGTCCTCGTTGGGCAGCGGCTCACCCAAGATGTTCACCTTATTGTCTTGTATATACTTGTATACAGTTTCAGAAAGCAACTTGTTTACTTCCTCAGCCAATGCCGACTTGCCATACATCTTCTTCACGAGGCTCATCGGAACCATACCTTTACGGAAACCGGGCATCTGAGCTTTCTGACGGAAAGACTTCAGAGCCTTGTCTACCTTCTCCTGATAGTCAGCTTTCTCAAGCTTTACGGTAAGCAGTGCGCTCACCTTGTCAATGTTTTGCAATGAAACGTTCATCGTAACAAATTATTTATTTGATTTATACTATATTCCAAAATCTCAAAATGAGTGCGCAAAATTAGTGTTATTCTTTCAATTATCAAAAAAACGGGAAGCAAATTATTTTTAAGAGAGACTTTTCACATCTTCCCCAAACTTACTCCAACCAGCTACATTTCAACCAAATGTCCCAACTGCCCTCTATATTCCGTGATCAAACTATCAAAAACTTCCTGCACTGTAGGAATACTCCGTATCAGATATGCTACTTGCCCGATTTCAAGTTCCCCTTCGTCAAGATATCCCTCAAAAATTCCCTTCTTCGCTTTACCGAAGCCTACTATTTCCTTCAGTTCTTCCACAGAAGCGCCTCTATTTTCAGCCTCTTCCACTCTACGGAAAAATTCGTTCTTAACAAGTCGGGTTGGTACAACCTTCTTCAAAGACAACATCGTATCACCTTCCTGCAAACCGATACACAAATTCTTAAATTCTTCGCAGGCCGAGCTCTCTTGGGTAAGGGCAAAGCGGGTACCGATCTGTACGCCCTCTGCTCCCAGCGCAAAAGCAGCCAACATACCGGCTCCCGTACCTATTCCGCCTGCGGCAATTAAAGGTATATCAATGCTTTTCCTTACATGAGGCACAAGCACCATCGTTGTTGTTTCTTCCTTTCCGTTATGCCCACCCGCCTCAAAACCTTCTGCCACAACAGCATCCACTCCTGCTTCTTGACACTTCTGAGCAAATTTAGTGCTGGATACCACATGGGCTACTTTTATTCCCACCCCGTGCAATTTATCCGTCCATGTCCTTGGGCTTCCGGCAGACGTAAACACCACAGGAACCTTTTCTTCCATAATGACATCCATCATAGCTTCTGCATGTTTGTACAACAAGGGGACATTCACGCCGAAAGGTTTGTCAGTCGCAATCCTGCATTTTCGAATATGCTCCCTCAGTAAATCAGCATTCATCGAACCGGCACCAATTAGCCCCAATCCACCAGCATTACTGACCGCTGATGCAAGCCTCCAACCACTGCACCACACCATTCCACCCGAAAGAATGGGATATTGTATCTTAAAAAGCTCTGTAATTCTATTATTCATCATCTATGTTTATTTTAAGTCATTCATATATCAGTGGCTAAAAATACGGAGTTTTTTTGTTTGAAGAATAGCATCCACAAAGAATTTGCCAAGCCACCACAAAATTAATATAATCATGAGATTTAAGCCTCTTTTTATTAAATTGAAAAACAGCAAGACAAAACCCTCTTAAATTCCATATCAAGCGAGAATAAAAACGAAGTAAAAACAGTAAATAGCTCCGATCCTCTAACAGATTTGTAGATAAAAGAATTATATTTGCAAAGAAAAACAATATTCTCCATGAAAAAAACAAGAAACATTGGCTTGCTCGTGCTTATGGCCACGAGCCTGGGTCAGCTTAATGCAACTCAGACTACCGGCGGACTACCTTTCGAAACCACCGCCACAGTATTCCACCCCACAGACACACCGGCTTCAGCCCATGGCCTCCAGTTCGGACAACTGCCTCAAGTTTGGGACGAAGGCATTCCCTTGGGCAACGGCATCATGGGAGCGCTCATCTGGCAAAAAGATGACAGGCTACGCCTGGCTCTTGACCGTGCCGATTTGTGGGACCTGCGTCCCGTCAAAGAGTTTTCAGGCTCCGACTATACATTCCGTTTCATCTGTGAAGCCGTAGAAAAGAAGGACATGAGTCCCGTCTACAGGTTAATCGACGACCGTACGAGTATAGACATCGCTCCTTCCAAAATTCCTGCAGGTGCCATCGAAATACCTATCGCAGGTTTAGGGAAAGTAAAAAGTACAGAATTGGACGTTCACACAGCTGTATGTACCATCATATGGGAAAATGGCACAACTGCCCAAATCTTCACCAACGCCACAGACAAAGTTGGATATTTCCGATTCACCCATCTTCCACAAAAGCCTGAGATTTTGCTGGAAGCTCCTTCTTACGAAGTTCCTCAAGGAACAAAAATCGAACGTAATTCACTGGCACGCCTGGGCTATAAAAAAGGAAAAGTGATCGTCAAAAAAGGCCATATCACCTACCGACAAAAAGCCTACGGAAACGTAAGTTATGAGATAGACGTACGATGGAAACAACCCGACCCTCAGACTCTGGAAGGAACTTTCTGCCTGACCACACAAGGCACTCCCTACAGCGAAGCCACACAAGCTTCCCAACAAATGGATAACTACGCAAAGGACTTCACAGCCGCCTTGCACGAACATACAGACTGGTGGAAAAACTACTGGGAACAATGTAGTCTCAGCCTGCCCGATGACCCAACGCTGGAAAGGCAATGGTACTTGGAAATGTACAAATTCGGTGCCGCCTCGCGCAAGGATGCGCCTCCCATCTGCCTGCAAGCCGTCTGGACAGCAGATAACGGCCAAACTCCACCCTGGAGAGGCGACTTCCATAACGACCTTAATACACAACTGAGCTACTGGCCGGGCTATGCGGCCAACCACCTGGAAGAATCCGCTGTTTTCACTGACTGGCTCTGGCAGATCAAGGAAAACAGCGAAGCCTATACCCGCCAGTTCTTCGGCGTAGAAGGTTTGAACGTGCCCTGTATCTCAACGCTAAACGGCAAGAATTTGGGTGGATGGAATCAATACTCCCACCAACCCACTGCTTCGGGATGGCTCGCACAACACTTTTACCTGCAATGGAAATACTCAGCCGACGACATCTTCCTACGCACGAGGGCATATCCTTGGGTGAAGGAAGCGGCACGCTATTTTGAGAACATTTCTGTAAAAGACGAGAACGGGAAACGCAAACTTCCCTTGTCCAGTTCGCCCGAAATCAATGACAATAGTCTAGAAGCCTGGTTCAAACAGACCACCAATTTCGATCTGGCATGCATCCGCTTCACATATCAAGCCGCTATCGAAATGGCCAAACACTTACAATTGGACGAGGAAGCTGCCCACTGGCAAAAGCAGCTAAGCGAATGGCCCAACCTAGCAACAGACAGTACCGGCCTGACCATCGCTCCCAACTATCCACTTGAATACACTCATCGCCATTTATCGCACCTACTAGCCATCCATCCGCTAGGACTTTTAGACGTATCACAGGGGAAAGAAGCCCGCCGCCTCATCGAACGCTCCATCCACCATTTCCAAGAGCAGGGAACTCAGGGATGGGTCGGCTATACCTACACTTGGCTTGCCAACCTCCAGGCCCGTGTATTCGATGGCGATGCCGCTGCACGCTCACTCCATATCTTTGCCAAAGCCTTTTGTTCGCCCAATAGTTTCCATCTGAACGGTGACCAACTGAAACAAGGGTTTTCTGGCTTCACGTATCGTCCTTTTACCCTGGAAGGCAACTTCGCCTGCGCATCAGCCATACAGGAAATGCTCCTGCAAAGTCACACTGGCGTCATACGGGTGTTCCCCGCCTTGCCGATGAGTTGGCAAAATGCTTCTTTCAAAAATCTTAGAGCCATGGGGGCTTTCTTAGTCAGTGCCACCTATCATAACGGCGAAACAGAAAGTATCCATATCACTTCGGAAAAAGGTGGTCTGCTGAAAGTATTTGATCCCTTCACCCGTAAAGTGATTGAAAAACAGATGAAAGCTGGTGAAGTATTCAACCTGACCCGATAAACTTTATAATCCACCCATATTCAAACTTTAAAAAGCTGGATTGCTTATGCCAAAACTAACGTTTACACTGATCGGCCTTCTCTTTCTGACACTGACAAGCCAGGCAGGAACGCCCATCAACGGATTATTGGAACGTATCGACACAAACGCCTCCCGCAAGTTTGTCATCGAATATGTAAAGTCGGATATAGATTTCTTTGAACTCGACCAGAAAGGGAAAAAGGTTGTTATACGAGGAAATAATCATGTAAGTATTGCGACAGGTATCCACTGGTATCTGAAGTATTACGCCGGTATCCACCTGACATGGAACAACATGCAAGCCAAGCTGCCGGATGTACTCCCTGCCGTCACGAAAAAGGAACGACACGAAACAACGCTGAAGCATCGCTACTACCTGAACTACTGTACCCACTCCTACTCCATGGCTTTCTGGGACTGGGAGCGATGGCAACAAGAAATAGACTGGATGGCCCTACATGGCATCAACCTTCCCCTGACCATCACTGGTACAGCCAGCGTGTGGCGAAACGTACTTATACGACTGGGCTACAGCACGGATGAGGTGAACAACTTCGTAGCAGGACCGGCTTTCCAGGCCTGGTGGCTGATGAACAACCTGGAAGCCTGGGGAGGTCCCAATACAGCCAACTGGTATGAGCAACAGGAGAAATTACAAAAGAAGATACTCAAACGCATGCGGGAATTCGGCATAGAACCGGTCTTACCCGGCTACTCAGGCATGGTGCCCAACAACGCCAAAGAGAAGCTGGGACTGGATGTGTCCGAGCCCGGTCTGTGGTGTGGCTACCGTCGTCCTGCCATCCTAAAGCCTACCGATCAGCAGTTTCAACATATAGCCGACCTCTATTACGAAGAGTTGACCAAACTCTACGGGAAAGCCAACTACTACAGTATGGATCCCTTCCACGAAGGGGGCAGCGTAGCGGGTGTAGACCTCGATACTGCAGGGAAAGCTATTCACACCGCTATGAAGCGGGCCAACCCGAACGCCGTATGGGTGGCACAGGCCTGGCAACGGTGTCCTTATGAAGAGATGATAGCCAACTTGCCCGCAGGCGACCTGATTGTACTTGACTTGTACTCGGAAAGCCGTCCACAATGGGGCGATCCATCCTCAACATGGTATCGTGAAAACGGATTTGGCGCTCATGACTGGCTCTACTGCATGTTGCTCAATTACGGTGGCAATGTAGGATTGCACGGAAAAATGACACATGTCATCAATGAATTCTACAAAGCTCGAGACAGCCGTTTTGGACAAACATTAAAGGGGGTAGGCCTAACGATGGAAGGAATAGAGAACAACCCTGTGATGTACGAACTGCTATGTGAACTGCCTTGGCGCAAATCCCTCTTCACCAGTGACGAATGGTTAAAAGACTACATCCGGGCACGCTACGGAAAAAGTGACCCACAAATCGAGGAAGCATGGGAACTGTTACGAACCAGCATCTACAACTGCCCTCCATCTTCTACCCAGCAAGGCACACACGAATCCATTTTTTGCGCACGTCCTTCGCTCAAGGCTTATCAAGCTTCCAGCTGGTCGGAAATGCAAGACTATTATAAGCCGGAGGACGTTATCAAGGCAGCCGGACTGATGGTAGAAGCTGCTCCTCACTTTAAAGGTAATAACAATTTTGAATACGATCTAGTAGATATCGTGCGTCAAGCTGTAGCCGAAAAAGGTCGTTTGGTCTATTCCGTCGTGACAAGTGCCTATCTCGCTGGAGAAAAGGAACTGTTCAAAGCAGCTTCCTCCCGCTTCCTGCACCTGATAGAGCTACAGGACAGTCTGCTGGGCACGCGTGATGAATTTCGCTTGGGAAAATGGATAGGAATGGCCCGAAACATGGGCAAGACAGACGCCGAAAAAGACTGGCTGGAATGGAATGCCCGTGTGCAGATTACCACATGGGGCAATCGGCAAGCTGCCGATGCAGGAGGCCTGAGGGACTATGCTCATAAGGAATGGAACGGGCTACTAAAAGATTTCTATTACCTGCGCTGGAAGGCCTATTTCGATTATCTGGAAGCCAAGTTGAATGGACAAGAGCCTGAAAATATAGACTTCTATGCACTGGAAGAAGCTTGGACGCAGAAACAGAATCCTTATCTACAAGAGGCAGAAGGAGACGCCACTAGCATGGCACAAACTATCTACAGAAAAATCTTCCACTAACAAAAATTTAGGCACAGATTATACGAACGATCACATTTGACATTCATATAAGTCTGTGCCTAAAAACAATTAAAACCCTACCTGTTATCTCGAAAAAAGAAGAGTTTACTTTTCTTCAAATCCAAACTGTTTAAAATAAACTTTCTGTTCCTGTCCTGTGATATTGGTCAGACGGATTTTTTGTACATTCCGTCCTTCTACTTCTGCCTTAAAACGAGTCTTTCCGTTAACAGGTTGAAGAGGAAGTGCTTCCCATCTTTGCCCATCAGCTGTTATTTCCAAACGAATAAGCTTCGGAGCATCAGCTATACCCAAATCGACAGTAAGACTTTTCAACGTACGCATTTGATCCATCATCAACAAAGCCTCACCTCCTGCCTGCCAGCGGATCACTTCGTTAGAAGGAGACACATTTCCCATCTTTCCTTTACGCAATACTGGCAGGGCCGCCAACTGAGGTACATCACTGTTCCAAGTATATGGCATATACACCGCACGTGTATCCAATGCAGCCTGATAAGCTTGATTATAAAGTCCGACACTCGCCTCAAACAAAGCATAGAACGTAGGAAGAAGCAGCTTGCTTCCACTCTTTATTCCAGGCTGGTAGGGATTCTGATTGTAAGAAGTATCGACTTTATACATCAGCAACTGTAAGGATTTTGCATGTTCATAAGCCGTTTCAAAGCCTGCTTTGTCTGTCACGGCCCGACGCATCATCTGCAGGACAGCCTCACCATATTGTCCTACCAGTTTGAACTGCATGAGCCAAGGCGTTATTTCGGCAATAAATGGTTGGTTCTCCTGAGATACAGACAAAATATCGGATGCAGTGACAATTTTACAACACTCTTCATTAACCTGACGCCAAGCATCCTCGTCAATGATATGCTGTTTTTCATACGTAGAAAGCAAAGCTTCCAAAGCAGGTTGCAAAGCAACGGACTCTTCGCGACGGAAACGATGCCCATTAGCACCCAAATCGGAATTATGAGCAGCAAAAGTTTCCAGATAAGCGGCATGTTGGGGCATCAAGTCTTTAATGGCTCGCTTCCACGATAAGTCACTATCGTAATCGGACAGATTCCATGCATAATCGGCCACACTGTACAAAGCTATCTTGGACGCTTCGGCATGCTCCATGGGGTTAGAAACAAAACCTTCCATTTCGTCCTTGATATCAAGTGCATTGCCATAGACGGGCCCCATAAGCAGATGATCGCGTACATAATCAGATACAGGGAAATTCCACCAAATATAAGCCTTACGTTTCAGAAGCGGATTGATGAAATCCATCGTTTCACGGTCAATGGTAGCGATCACACTGTTTCCTGTCCACATTATCTGAATACCTTTGTTCAGCTTCTCTCCCAAAGTAGTCAAATAACCTCCCTTCACGTTGGACCATGCCTTATTATATTCCGTAGGACACATAATGAGCGGCTCCACATCACCTTTCACCTTTACAAAATGGTCGTCCAGGTAGTTCAACAAGTCTGCCTGTTTGTCAGCTTTCGTACCTTCTCCCGAAATATCATCGAAAAATACGGCAAAACCTCGTACACCTAGCTGATACATCTTTTCGAACTTATTGAGCAGATTCTGACGATCTTCGTCGTTCCACTTGATATCCTGCCCCGGATGAATGGCCCAATAGAAAATGACATTGTTCTCTTTTGCCTTGTCCACCAATTCCTTCAGCTGAGCAGCTTCACGTTCAGGGTAAGGTTTCCGCCAGTTTGGGGTACTGTGATAAGGATCATCTTTCGGACCATAAAGATACACATTCATTTTGTTGCGGCCGTAGAACTCCAATTGACGCAAACGGGCTTCATGACTCCAAGGTGTGCCGTAAAAACCTTCGACCACCCCACGATAAGGGATATCAGGATAATCCGTCACTTCAACCAGAGGCAGTTTAGGCAAAGTCAGCAATTGTGCTAAAGTCTGTACACCGTAATAGGCACCACGAGCATCAGCACCAGCTATTACAATCTCGTTCTTACCAACTTTCAGGTAATAACCTTCGGCTTTGGACGGTATCAAGCGGGCATACTTACGTACAGCCTTATCTCCTTTTACGCCCACGGTTATTCGAAAATCAGCCTTCTCCTGATGGTCAGGCAACAACATACCGAGCAGACGAACGGCATCAGAAGCCGCCCCTTCGACGTCTGCCGAAAATCGATAGGCATCAGGCAGGACAATGCTGTCTTGAAGGGTTTCATAAACTTGAGGAGTGGGCTGCAGATGGAATTCCTGAGCGGAAAGCATTCCCAATGACAAACACCCAGCCCAAACGGAACATAAAAGTTTTCTTTTCATAGCAGTTTGATATTAATTGCTGCAAAAATACACGATTTCTGAATACCAGCAAACTCAGGATATTATTTTATCACTTTCTTCAGTTTCTGCAGCAACTCAATATCTCCTTGCCTCATTTTTCCATTGGTCGCAGGAGGTATATTCAATATCAAAATATTATCCTGTGCCGTAGCACGTTCATAGACCTCCTTCAGTTCTGCAACAGATTTGTAAACTGTGTCTTGGGAATTATAAAACCAACATTTCGTAATACACACAGTCGATTCAAAAGGCATGTAATATGTTTTCCCCGCATGCGTAAACAATTTCGGATCAGGATCTGAAGGTAGCATCGGATCACCTAAACGAAAATCACTCGGGAAATAACGAATCGGATCACCCTCCTTTTGCTTATCAGGTTTAATATTGATAGATTGCTTAGGAGCTGTAGGATCATTGGGATTAACATCCCGCCCAATACTCCAGTTAATACCAACCTGACATTGCGGCTCACGTTTTTTGATGGCTTCATAAATTTCCTTGACCGGCCAACGATAACTGGGCTTCACCCAACTGCCATCGAACCAGAACTCAACAATACGAGTATATTTTTCCGTAATATCCATCAACTCGTCCAATTGGGCCAGCATATAACGGTTATAAGCCTCGTCATCCTCCACACGATCTACTTCCGAATTCTCTTTTCTATCCCATAACGAGTAATATAATCCTAAGCGTATCCCCTGTTTCTTGCACTCACGAGCCACAGCCTCTATCACATTTGTCGTATTGCCCGAGCATGCAACATCATACTCTGTATACTGGCTATCCCATAAACAGAATCCATCATGATGTTTAGTCACCAGAATAACATATTTCATCCCGGCATCTTTGGCGGTTTTCACCCATTGGGCTGCATCAATCGTATCCGGACGATATGAAGCGGACGGCAAACTGCCGTCCGACCACTCCATATCATGGAAAGTATTGATACCGAAATGTATGAACATGCCATACTTCCGTTTGATCTGCTGTTTCTGATATTTGGAAGGCTTTTCCGATGGACGAGGTTCATAAGTCTTCTGCCCCAATACCACGAATGGTAACAGATAGGCCATCAATACTCCGACAAACAATTTTTTCATTTCGAACAAACCATTTATCAATACTCCACTTTATAGTCCTTGCGTATTTTTTCTCCTTTCCAAGCCTTCTTGGTAGTCCAGTCAGCTGGTTCGTCAGTCCAAAATGGATTATCAGCAGGAAGTCCTAAAGGCAAGAAACTCAACGTAGCCATATAAAGGCTACCAGTGGACGTATATCCATCGGCCACTTCAGGCTGATGACCATTGAAGCCCAGCACAAGCCAACCGTCCTTATCGAAATTCTGATTGCCTTCGTACATATTGCGGTGTACGGCAGTCAGTGCACAACGAACCTGAGCTGGCTTGATAAATTCAGGCAATTTTTCTCTCAAAGCAGCATCGGCCAACGACTGAAAAGCAGCGGTACGGTAAGTAACTGAACGTCCAAAAGCAGGATAAGTACCATCCGGTCCGATCAGACGTTCGCAGAACTCAGCATGACGGACCATGCGACGCAAAGCCTGTTCATATTCCTTCTGGCTGGCCCAACGGAAAGGAACCAACGTCTCCATCATAGCCACCATCATGGGATTCAACACATAGGAATTGTAGTTGTCCATGCTGAACTTGCTTCCATCGCTGTACCAGCCGTCACCCACGTACCATTCCTGTATTTTGTTCTTCGACACACGCAGGCGGAACTGGTCGGCCTTCTCGCCCTGTTGCATCAGGAAAGCCTCTGTCAGACCGGTAAAGAGTAGCCAATTGTTATAGGCACCTGTACGGTCGCGCAATGCCTTGAACGACTCAATATAACGCTGTTTGGTCACCTCGTCCAATGGTTCCCACAAAGCCTTAGGAGCACGCAGGAAAGCATGTACCAGATAAGCTGCATCCACAATAGGCTGAGCCTGCTTCGTAAAATTCAGTTTGTCGGGCGAATTGGGATCCACCGCATTCTTCAATCCTTTCAGCACTTCCTCTCGCATTTGCTTACGCAGTTTTCCTTCCTCTGTATCGTCGTCGGGCAAAGCCAACCAGGGAGCCACACCGGCCAACGTACGCCCCACAGCTTCCAAATGCGTAATTTCATCATAGCCTTCAGGATTTCCACTGGGTGTCTCTATAGGCATATTCTGATGCAAAGTACCTTCTGCCAGGTTATGGATGACGGGATAAGAAATCTTCCACAGCCACTTCACCCATTGTTCACGGTCTTGGGCACCGGTAGTCTGTTCAGCCACCACATTCTTACCTTTTTTCCCTTTGGCCTGCACGGTGAGTGCTGGCATCAACATTGCCGCTACCAGCAGCAAAATCCAATAATTTAGTTTTTTCATTGTCATATTGAGTTATAACCAGTTAATATTTTTCTACACGCAAATATACATTAAAAAAATCACCACAGGTTACACGGTTTCCGATAAAATCGACAAGCAGTGTACGCTGTGGTGAAGATGAGAGACTTAGATTTAAAATCAGATTCAGAACAGTGGTTTGCCGTCCAGCAACTTGTCGTATCGATGCAATGCCTCCACGAAATAATAGTCAGCATAAGTCAGTGGCACATCGATTTCGGAGTTCTGCGGAATAGCTCCCGTACTATGCATCAGGATGAAGTCGGCGTTCTTGCCCAACTCGGCGCGATACTTCTTACTACCCAAAGAATGCAGGATGGCTTTGGCTCCTTCCAGATATTTGGCACTTTTGCTACCCTTAACATAGGTACTCAACTCCAGCAGAGCGGAAGCCGTGCAAGCGGCAGCCGAAGCATCGCGATAGTTCAGCACCAGATTGTTCGCATTGGAACGGATGCCCGGCACGTAGCCTTCCTGATGAGCATTGAAGTCCCACCATGCAATCTTGTCGGCCGGCAGGTTCGGATGATCCAGATAAAAGTCTGCCATACCTATAGCCGTCTCCAGGAAACGAGGATCTTTCGTCTCGCGATAACACATCGTGAAACCATAAATGCCCCAAGACTGTCCGCGACTCCAAGCCGAGTTGTCCGACCATCCCTGCGAAGTTTCACCCTTGATAGGCTTACCCGTCTCCTTGTCATAGTAAACAATGTGATAGCAGCTATAGTCAGGACGAACAGCGTTCTTCATCGTATTCTCGGCATGACTAATGGCTACTTTACGGAACGAATCGTCACCCGTCACACGAGAAGCATAAAAGAGCAGTTCGAGATTCATCATATTATCAATAATGACAGGAAAATCGTACACCTTGTCACCATGCCAGGAACGAAAACCGTTCCATGACTGGATTACACCGGCCTTCGGACGGAAACGAGTGCAGAGTGAACGGGCAGACTCAACCAGAATGTCCTTGTATTCCGGCTTCGGTTCGAAACGGTTGGCATTACCATAGCTGCAATACATCATGAAGCCGATGTCATGGTTGTCTGTGAAAGTCTTGACCGGCTCCATCTTTTGAGTATAAACCAAAGCGGAGTCTTGCAAAGCCTTGTCACCAAGATACTCAGAAATGTACCACAACGAACCAGGGAAGAAACCCGATGTCCAAAGATAGATGCTACCCTTAGACACAGTTCCATCCTTTCTCATACTATGGGGCATCACTCCTTTCCCATCCTTACCTTGTGCAGGCGTCTTCAGCATCAGCCGGTATTGCTCAGCCGCAAAGTTCATGTTCTCCTTAATAAATGCCTTCTCCGAGTCCTGCGCGTGGCCCACTCCCAACATGCAGGATAAACAGAGAGCTGCAATCGTTTTTACCTTATTATTCTTATTCATAAATATAACTTCTTTTATTGGTTGTACGTTTTCATTAGAAAGATACATCGACAAGCCCCCCTTACAGTTGCCTGCTTAAATCAAGGTAAGTCGATGTACCTTACATAAAGATTTAGTTCTAATCCTATTACACTTTTATATAATTAACAAATACTTTATTTACCAGCCTGGGTTCTGTTGCCCTTTCAAATTCTCATTACGTTCAAATTCCACTGCAGGAATAGGCCACAAGTAATCACGATCCGTAAATATACGAGTAAAACGAACATTACCACGAATATCATCATACTCGTAATTCAATTTTTCTTTAGCCATTCCCCAACGACGCAGATCGCTAAAACGATGTCCTTCGCAAGCCAGTTCCACAGCACGTTCCTGCACAATACGTTGGAACACTTCTTCTTTAGAACGAGCTTCCAACCAAGGTTCACCGCTGTTTAAAGCAGGCATATTGGTAGACGGGCGCTGACGAACCTGGTTGATCAAAGCTACAGCATCATCCTGACGATCTAATTCATTATAACATTCTGCTAACATCAATAATACATCAGCATAGCGAATAAGAGGAAAATCTACCGGAGAATAAGAACGGTCAGTCAATACACCGTCCATATCCCCTTCAGGCACAAACTTCCGCCAGTAATAATTGTAATGTCCTAGATTATCGCGAATAAATCCATTGGCTTCATTGACACCAGAAGCCAACACATACTCCATCATCCTTGGCACCAAAGTTACACAACCCAAATAATTGGAGTAAGGCGTAATCAAAGTTTGTTCCAAACGAGGATCTCGGTTTTCGTAAGCCAAACGTATCTTATCCTTTTCAATCGGATATTGGGCAACAGTCTTGAAATCAGTGGACAGTTCAGCTTTAAAGAGAGCATCTTGCTTCTTCCGCTGTTCATCAATAGTACCAGAAGTAATACCTGGAAAATACTCTTCCCAACTGAATTTACTGCCGTCACGATTTTCATACATATCGGCCAAAATATCAGTAGGCATACAATTATTCCAACAACCACCATAAGTAGCGCGAGTGCCCAGACGAAGAGGATAAGCTAAGCCATATTCTGTATTAGTACCATTAATACACTGAATAGAGAAAATCATCTCAGCACATTGATCTGCTGCTGTAGTAAACAAGTCAGGATAACTATCATTCAGTTTGTAACCATATCCACGTCCTTCCGGATCCTTAACAATTTCTTCAAAATCACTCTTAGCCCCTTCATAGTCCTTAGCATATAGTTTCACCTTACCACGCAAAGCTACTGCTGCCCCACGCGTAGCGCGTCCGTAATCAGAACTCTCCCATTTTACAGGTAATACACCGACCGCAGCATCAAGATCATCTAAAATGAACTTCCGAGTTTCTTCCATTGAAGAACGAGGCTTTTTCATTTCCATAAATTCATTGGAAACGATGGTGGTTTCATCATATAAAGGCACCCCTCCATAAAAGTCCAACAAATAGAAATAGTGCAACGCACGCATGAAACGGGCTTCTCCCTTGTATACAGCCTTCAAATCATCAGACATATCTACATTATCCACATTCTGCAACAACAGATTAGCACGGAAAATTCCATTATATAATGTCTGCCAACGACTTTCCACTAATCCACCACGATCCGTATAGGTACCTTTGATGATACCAGGCATCTGCCAGTTATTATAATCCATTGCTATTTCGCCTAACGCATCGTTATTGTAATAAGCTCCAAAACCATTCTCATTCAACAAACAGTTATATATAGCTACCATACCTTGATACGCATGTGCTTCTGTTTTCCAAAAAGAGCCATCACTCAGCTGATCGTGAGGATACTGATCCAAATCGTAGCAACCGCTCATCAGACCGGCAGCCAATAAAGACAATATTATTTTTTTCATGAATTCAAAGAGTTTTTAGAATGAAACATTAAGTCCAAAGGATGCCTGTCGCATGGCAGGATAGGCTAGGTTCTGAGTATTCTCAGGATCCATACCGACAAAATCGGAGAAAGTAAAGAAATTCTCTAAACTGCAGAACACACGTACACGTTCCAAAGTAGCAGCCTTCACCCATTTTCCCGGCAAAGTATACCCCAACTGAACATTACGAATTTTGAAAAACTTACGATTTGTCAACCACAGTGTACTATTACGCGTGTTACGACCATCGTTGGACAACAGACGCGGATATTTGGCCGGAGTAGTACGTCCTTCATACCAACGTCCGTCAGCAATTTCTTGTCCAATCTGATAACCACTGGCCGGCATATTAGTAGTATGCATACTCTGGTATTGCACCTTGTAATTACCTGTTCCAGACATCAACATAGAGAAATCTAATCCTTTCCATTCACATCCCAAACTAATGTCATAAAAGAAGCGAGGCGTATCTCCGTGTCCCATCGGCACGCGGTCATCATCATTAAATATACCGTTTCCATCCATATCCTTGTAAAGCACATCACCCATTTCCGGACGTTTATAGCTTTGGAAAGGATTCACTTGTTTTCCATCTTCACCAACTGGAGCATTATCTATCAAAGATTGAACATAATCCAAATCTTCCTGACTCTGGATGATTCGATCGGCTACGAGACAATATTGTACATTGATGGGATAACCTTCTTTAATCATTGTACTGCCGCTAATACTAGGCTCATCATCTTTAAACTTCGTAACCTTATTATCTATAAACGAGAAGTTAGTTCCAATATTATAGTGGAAATCATTAATCTTATCTGACCAATTCAATGTAAGTTCAAAACCCTTATTTACCACTTCTGCACTATTCTGAGTCGGAATGGAAGCATTTCCATGTACTAACGGAGCAGGTAAATTAATTAAAATATCCGAAGTTTTCTTATAAAAATACTCAACTGTACCCGACAAGCGGCTATTCAGTGTTGTAAAATCAACAGCCACATTAGTCACAGCCGTAGATTCCCATGTCAAAGCTCCATTAGCCAATGCATTCTGCGTCATACCGATCTGCATAGTATTACCCAAACCATAGTTGGCATCCGAATATGTGGAAATAGCCTGATAGTTACTATTCAAGTAGTTATTACCCAACTCACCCCACGAAGCACGGATCTTCAATGCATCTAACCAATCACGTGTATTTTCCATAAATGCTTCCTGGTCAACACGCCATCCTGCTGAAAATGAAGGGAAATATCCCCAGCGATTATCTTTCAAGAAACGAGAAGAACCATCAACACGCAAATTCGCTTCCAGCAAATAACGGTCTGCCCATCCTAGATTGATACGTCCAAAATATGATCTCATAACCCATTCTGTATGTGAACCTGTTGCCTCAGCATCACTAGTAGCACCATTAATTACGTCCATAGAAGAGTCAATCCAATCATATTTCTTGGCACTGAAAGCACGATCTCGACTCATTTCCTGACTGGCACCAACCATCACGTTCAAATCCAAACGATTATCTAGAAATTTATTTTCATAACGAGCCACCGCATCCATAAACATACGTTCCTGTTTACGATTATAATTATAAATATATGAACGTCCATCATTTCCTAACTGTCGAACAATACTTTCAGAAGAGAAATCCCACATGTCAATATAATTGGGTTTTTCCCAATTATCATTGTCCGTAAGTTCATACGAATAAGAGCCAGAAAGACTAAATCCTTTGAACGGAGTAATGGTCCCATTGAAAGCAGCGCGAAAATTTCGTTTCTTTTTATTACCATCACGTCTATACAAGTTAGCTAAAGGATTGTTAGCCTGAATATCTTCTCCCTTAGCCTGTGCACCTCCGAAACGGCCATCAGGACTACGAAGTACAATACCAGGTGTACTAGCATAGCCATAAGTAAACAAATCATCAATCCAATCTGTACCAATCTCATTATTAGACAGATACCCATTCAATTTCATTCCTAATGTTAACCATTTTGTCGGTTTTGCCTCTACATTCGAACGAAAACTATATCGTTCATATCCGGAATTTTCCATAATACCCGGATTATTATTATATCCGAAAGAAGTATAGAAAGATAACTTGTCAGTACCACCGCTCATAGAAAGGTTATGATTAGTAGCTACAGCCGTTTTAAAAACTTCATCAATCCAATCTGTATTCGGATAAAGAAGAGGGTTACGTCCTCCATCATTACGCCAAGCATCAATAGTTTCTTGCTCAAACTGGGGTGAGTCACCACTATTGGTACGGGCTTCATTACGAAGTTCCATGTACGTAGCATAATCGCTAACTGCATCCACTGTTTTCCCTATAGACTCCATCGAGGCATAACCCGTATAATCTATCTTGATTTTTCCCTCTTTACCTTTTTTGGTCGTAATCAGGATTACACCGTTAGCTGCACGCGAACCATAAATTGAAGAAGATGCAGCATCTTTTAATACTGTCATACTCTCCACATCCTGCGGATTCACTGCTCCAATGCTGCTCTCCACACCATCCACTATAATCAAGGGAGCTGAATTATTCAATGTTCCTTGACCACGCACTAAAATAGAAGCATCTTCATTACCAGGAGCATTATTAGTTGTACGAATAGTTACACCACTTGCCGCTCCAGCCAAACCTGAAGACAAATTCGTAATAGGTCTTTTTTCTGCAATATCAGCCATATTCACAGAAGAAACAGATCCTGTCAGATTTACCTTTTTCTGAGCCGCATAACCTACGACTACCACTTCATCAATCAATTCTGTATCTTCCTGAAGTTTGATAGAAAGCTGGCTCTGAGCACCGACTTTGATTTCTTGCTCCTTATATCCTACATAACTTACAACCAATACTGCATTTTCAGGAACACCCTTAAGCGTAAAATTACCATCCAAGTCAGTAATAGCACCGATGGTCGTCCCTTTTACTTTTACATTGACTCCAATTACTGGAAGTCCTGTTTCATCGACAACGTTACCAGAAACAGTACGGCCATCTTGATTAATAGAAAGAACCGAATGTACCTTTTCAGTCTCAATAGCTTTTCCTGATACAGCATAAGCCGGAGTCATTGAAAGAAAAAATACACCGCCCAACAAGAACTTGGAAAGGTTACCTTCCAACATACGTTTTTCTCTTCGTTGATACATAAGCATTAAATTTTAAGTTATCAGTTAAGTTTTAAAACATCATTTCTATTGTTTTATGATTCTTGTGCAAAGATGAGAAACCATTCTTATATAAATGGGATACACTGTCTTTTTCAACATACATTCTATTACAATCTTTCGCTTTTAACACTTACGAGCAAGGATACAAAATCGTCTAACGAGAGGAGATACAGTCCATTACACAAAGGTTAAACATTTGATTTACAAATAAATACAAAATATAATCTCATAACAAATCTAATTAGAAAGCTTAACAGTTATTTTAAATTCTCCATAACGTTAAAAAGCTAAATATACATATTGGAATACCTCTTTTTAGACAAGTTATCCTCTTTTTTCTCACCAAAAAGCCTACCTTTGTCAAAGAGGAAATTATCAACTACTAATAAAAAACAAATAAATTCACTATTGAATCAGGATTTCTCCTTAATAGGACCTGGCCCGGTTTCCACCAAGCTCCTACTATCTCCGTATAAAAGGATCTTTATACGGAGAAAATATGGAGCAGGTACGGAGATGGTATGGAGGTGGCAAGTAGAAATGCTGGATTATACAGCATTTTACAATGTCAGTTCTCTCTTTGTTAAAGAATTAAAATCAAAATACTTTCAAGAAGGCAGACATACGGAATCCAATAAACAAATATTTACCCTATGAAAACAATTTATTTATTCATCAGCCTAATAAGTATGACTACTTTATCCCTACATGGACAAGATAAAACCAGAAGCAATCCCAATTTTCCTCGCCAAGAAATACTGGTCAAGGAAATGCCACCCAAAGAGCAAATATGGGTATTCGTATTGGCTGGACAATCCAATATGGCAGGACGCGGAAAAGTAGAGCCAACTGACACTATTCCCAATACTCGCATCATTACTTTAAATGCCAAAGGTGAATGGATCTATGCCAAAGAGCCGCTTCATTACTATGATCCTACTTTAAAAGGAACAGGATGCGGGCTTTCTTTTGCCCGTGAGCTTTTACATCAGATCAGCCCAGAAATCCATATCGTTCTTCTACCTTGCGCAGTCGGAGGAAGCCCTATTGAACGATGGTTGGATGACGCTCTATATAGAGGTATACATTTACAAAGTAATTTAAAAGAAAAAATAAACATAGGCAAACAAATAGGAACACTGAAAGCTGTACTGTGGCATCAGGGAGAAAGTAATGCAGATTCCATCCGATATCCGAACTATCAAAAGAACTTGAAAACAATGTATACCCTGATCCGAAAATTTGCAGGTAATGACAAGCTCCCCATATTAACCGGACTCCTGGGAAGTTACGCCAATCCGGACAAGGAAGCCATCCAATGGGAAAGGATCAATCGGATAATCAGCAAAGTGGTAGAGGAAGATGAATACGCCTGGCTCATCGACACCTCCGACCTAACCTGCAATCCAGATCGGATACATTTCGATGCAGCTTCGCAACGGCTTATCGGTATTCGTTTTGCTAATCTATTCTTTAAAATAACATCAAATAAATAAAGTTAATAACAACAATATGAAAACATCTTCCAAACTGGCAACAGCCTCATTAATCACCTGTCTTTACGGTATTGGCCTGCAAGCCCAAAACACAAAAAATGTCCTATTCATTATCGTGGATGATCTGCGCCCAGAGTTTAGTTGTTGTGGCAGTCCAGTCCAAACTCCACACATTGACGAACTGGCCTCACAAGGCATCGTATTCCAACGTGCATACTGCAATGTACCCGTAAGTGGAGCTTCACGGGCCAGCCTACTCACCGGTGTTTATCCCGATTTCCGAAAAAAAAGATTTATTGATGCGGAAACCTACTCACAAAAAGATTTGCCAGGAGTTACCACCCTACCTCTGCTCTTCAAAGAAAACGGCTACCGTACCCTATCCATCGGTAAAGTATTCCATCAATTTGATGACCGAACAGATAGCTGGAGTGAGAACCCCTGGATTGTTAGTCCGGCCAGTGGAGACTGGGCAGATTATAACAAATGGAATGTATGGAAAATTCCAGTTGAAGAGAAGGATCTACATCCCAAGAGTCACCGTGCATCCTATTGTGAAGCAGCCGATTTACCAGATAGCTGTTACGAAGACAACCAGATAGCCAGAAAGGCCATAAAGACCCTTGCTGACCTTAAATCTGAAGGACAGCCGTTCTTTCTGGCTGTCGGATTCCGTAAACCTCACTTACCATTCATAGCTCCCCAAAAATATTGGGATTTGTACAAGCGAGAGGATATAGTCCTGGCCGACAACCGCTACCGTCCGCAAAACCTGCCTAAACAAGTACAAAAATCCAGAGAGATCTACCAATATACACATACCGATAACACTTCCTCGGACGAATTCCACCGCGAGGCACGCCACGCTTATTATGCATGCGCTAGCTTCATCGATGCACAGATAGGATTAGTGTTAAACGAGCTGAAACGATTAGAACTAGATAAAAACACCATAATCGTGCTACTCGGAGACCACGGATGGCATCTGGGCGAACATGACTTTTGGGGAAAACACACTTTAATGAATGAAGCGACCCATGCACCACTTATCGTCAGCCTCCCTGGAGCCAAACCCGCCCAAACAGAAAGTATAGTAGAATTTGTGGATATCTATCCTACCCTTTGCGAAGCATGCAATCTGCAACAGCCTGAACATATTCAGGGGCAAAGCTTCTTATCGACTCTATTAAACCCACGGAAAAAGCACCGCGATTACGCTTTTATCCAATGGGGAAAAGGCGTGAATATCGTAACCGAACGATATAGTTATGCGGAATGGTACGACAGTTCCCATCAGATTGTCGGACAAATGCTTTTCGACCATAAGGCCGATCCTGCCGAAAACAGGAACACGGCTTTTGACAAACAGAGCCAATCCATCATCAGAAAGTTACAAACGCATTTGACAAAAACCTTGTCAGTACTAAACGAACCAATCCAAACAAAATCTAAGAATCCGCAAACAAAAAACTAAAAAATGATGTATTCCAATCAATTCAACCGCATCAGCCTGTTTTTACTTATACTGGCCACTTGCACTCTGCTTCAAGCTACAAATATCCGTCCTAGACATCCCCGTTTACTCTTCACTATTGAAGAAGAAGCACAGACCCGCCTATTAATGGAACAGGATCTCGAGATAAACAAACTGGCACGATACATCCGCTATCGGGCTGACTCCATCACGACATTGGCACAAATCCCTTACGAAATGAACAGGTACGGTAATATGTTATATACCTCCAGAGCCTACGTAGACCGCCTAGGGACATTGGCATTGGCCTACCGTCTCTATGGAGAAAAAAAATACCTGGATGCAGCAGACCAGGCATTACAATGGGTTTGTAACTTCCCAGACTGGGACCCGAACCATTATCTGGATACAGCAGAAATGACAACTGCCGTAGCGATAGCCTACGACTGGTTGTACAAATCCCTACCTGCATCTACCCGGAAACTGATTAAGAACAGCATCTATCGCAACGCTATAGCCCGTGTTCTGAAGGAATATGAAAAGGGAGGACCGGGCAGTTGGGCCAAACGTGAAACGAACTGGAATGTAGTGTGCAACACCGGTATGGTACTGGGAGCATTGGCTGTAGCCGAAGATTATCCTCAAGAAGCACGTACCATTCTGGAAAATGCAGCTCGGTATATGCCTAATTGTCTGAAGCATTTCGCTCCGGACGGAGTATGCTATGAAGGACCTTCCTACTGGGGATATACAGCCAGTTACCTGTCATTGTACTTGAAAGCCGTTACCGATAATGGAGGCGATAAGGGGAAAATAGGCCAACTGCCTGGCATAGAAAATACAGCCCTCTATTATAAGCGCACCCTTTCACCATCAGGACGAGTCTTCAATTTTGCCAACGCCCATGACGAAGCGCTCAACACACCTGCGTTTTTCCTATTCAGTAGATTGTATTCCCAGGCGGAAGTAGCAGAATGGTATCGGAAAGAGATCGGGAAGGTCATTCAGGGACAGCAACCGCTGCACCAATTATTCTTCCTTTCACTTCCCTGGTACGACAATGCACAGCCCAATCCACAATCTTCCCTACCCAAACTGGAAGTATACCACAACACGATCAATGACATCATTGTGCTCAATGGCAAACGTGATGTACAAGGCTCCATATTCCTCACAGCTAAAGGTGGAGAGCCCATGCAGGCACACCAACAGATGGACTGTGGAACATTTGTACTGGAAAGTGAAGGTATACGTTGGACGGACGATTTGGGATCTGACGATTACAACCTGCCCGGCTTCTGGGACTACAAGCCAAATGGACAACGCTGGAAATACTTCCGCAACAACAACCTTTCGCACAATACGATTAGTATCGATCACCAGATACAATACGCTGCAGGCGAAGCCTTTGTCTGCGAAGAAAAAGCTGACATTGCTCAGCCATACGCCAAACTGGATATGACCTCCTTATATAAGGATCAAGCCGAATCAGTGTTCCGTACATTTACTCTGATCGATGACCAGACTGTCGAAGTGACAGATGAGATAAAACTTACCAACGCCCAGTCAACCGTATCGTGGTCGGTCATCACAAAGGCTGATGTAGAGACCGATGGTAAGACAGCCCATCTGACCTTGAACGGCAAACACTTCTATATGCAAATCATTTCACCGACAAATGCAACCTTCACATCACGACTGGCACAGAACACCTCGCCAAAGGAATATCCGATACGAAATACAACCATAATAGAAGCCAACTGTACCTTCGGCCAACCAGATGCCACCATTAAAGTACGCATGAGTAGTCGCCCTTTCCTTAAAATAGCCCATGGCCCCTACCTGCAGGAAGTGACGACCAACGGAGCGACATTTGCCTTCCAAACATCCAATCCTTCTTTCTCGTTCATCGAGCTCAAGAAAAAAGGAGAGGAACAATCAAACAACTATTCCGGCTCAAAACACGGATTGAAACAGGCAGATGCAACATTCTTTGCCATCAGAGCAGAAGAATTACAACCCAACACGACTTACCAATACCGCATACATGCCAAAGAAATCAAATCATTCCAACCGTACAAGGTGGTATTCGGAGACAGCATCGCTTCGCCCTGGTACACATTCCGTACCATTGACCCGGAACGGAAAGGAGGAGCTATCTTCATTACCAGTGACATGCACAGCAACCCGAAGTTACTGAGAAATCTGTTGGAACGATGTGACTACCAAACCTGCACTTCGTTCTTCTATGCCGGCGACATGATGAACTACATGACCGAAAACGGTGAACATCCGTTCACGTCGTTCATCGACACCAGCGTAGAACTGTTTGCCACCTCCATTCCGTTTGAGTTCGTGCGGGGCAACCATGAAACACGTGGAAACATGGCCCGTATCTTCCCGTCCTTCTTCCCCAAACAAAACGGCAAGATATACGGCAGCTACCTGATGGGGGATGTCATGGTCATCATGCTCGACACGGGTGAAGACAAATCTGACACCCATCCAGTCTATGCCGGACTGACGGACTTTGACAACTATCGCAGCGAACAAGCCCGCTGGCTGGAAAAAGTCGTAAAAAGTAAGGATTTCAAGAAAGCAAAATACCGGATTGTCATTTCGCACTTCCCGCTGGTAGCCGACAAGGAATGGGAAAAGGGAACTACCTGGAAAGGTTGCCAAGACGCAAGCCAAAAATTCCTACCCATACTGAACCGTGCCGGAATCGATCTGATTGTAGCAGGACACACCCACCGCTTCTTCTATCATGAGCCAGGAGAGTCAGGAAACCAATGTCCCGTACTGGAACAAGGAGCCATGTGTGCCACTCGACTTGACCTTAACGACGGCAACATCCATATCAAGGTTATCGGAAAAAACGGTGAGATCCTGTTGGATAAAAATCTGAAATAAAGAATCTCATCTTTTTTATAAAGAACAACATTACCATCCATACAAACAACCATGACTCAAAACAGATTGTTGAAACGACTCTCTGTCTGTCTGCTGGCAGTTGCTACCCTGACTTGTACCAAAGCTCAGACGGAGCAGTCCATCTATGTGTCTCCCAAAGGAAACGATCGGGCCGAAGGCAACTTACAGCATCCGCTACGGAGTATACAGGCAGCTATCGAGAAAGCCAACCGGACGGAGAATGGCATCCCTGTAGCAATCATTCTTCGTGCCGGGCGCTATGAGCAAGAGCAAACCATCGAAATAAAAGGTAGAGGTAACCTGACCATCCGTCCTTATGGACAGGAAGTTGTAAGCATCTCGGGAGGAAGACGGATTCCTGCCGGAAAAATGCAAAAAGTTAAAGATCCTTCCGTTGCAGCACGGATTCAACCGGAAGTGCGGAAACAAATCCGCGAACTGGACCTGAAGAAACTGAACGTAACATGCGGCAACCTGCGCAACAGTGGATTCGGACGACCCAGCCTGCCAGCCTGGACCCAAGTGTTCATGGACGAAGTTCCCTTCCGGATAGCCCGATGGCCCAATGACTCGACACAAGCTATCGGAGAAATCGTGGAACCGGGAGCTACAGCCGACGGTAAACCGGGGGCTCTACCCGTATTCGGCTATGAGGGAAACCGGCCTACCGACTGGAAAGACGTGAGCCAGATGTGGATAGGCGGCTATTTCGCCCACGGATATGCCGACGACATGATAAAAGTGGCCCGTATCGACACCATAAGACACCACATCCATGCAGCCCAACATACCGTTTACGGATTCATGACCGGAGCCCCCTGGAGACAATGGTTTGCCATGAACTTGGTTGAGGAACTGGACCAACTAGGAGAATACGTCATAGACAGCCTGCGACAGAAAATCTACCTGTATCCACCGCAGACAAAAGGAACCGACCTGCACGTCACATCGCTGGAAGGACCGATACTGGCCATCGAACATGTTTCTGACGTCCATATCCAGAATCTGACATTCGAATACGGACGTTCCATCGGTATCTATCTGGAAGAAACCGAACAGGTGCGCATCGAAGGATGTACAATCCGAAATCTGGGAGGTACCGGAATTGTCATCGGAAAAGGCTACCTCAGCAACCCAGTAGAAAGTTATGCCCACGAAAGTTCCCAAAAGGGACAGCCCGCATCGCGTGTCATCGGACATCTGCAAGGGAAAATGTATGAAGACGTGCTGTACGACCGGAAAGGAGGCACAAACAACGGCATCATCGACTGCCACATATACAACGTCGGTTCAGGCGGTGTCAGCATGGGCGGAGGCAACCGTGCTTCCCTGACTCCGGCAGGCAATTTTGTAGAAAACTGCCTCATCCATGATTTCAACCTGATAGAGAAATCCTACAAGCCGGGCATCTGGATAGACGGAGTGGGCAACAGAATCAGCCAGTGCGACATATTCAATGCACCCAGTATGGCCATTCTGCTGCACGGAAACGATCATATCATCGAGCTGTGCAGAATAAACAATGTTTGTACCGAAGTAGATGACCAAGGGGCCATTTACCACGGCCGAGACCCGTCGGAACAGGGTAACATCATCCGCTACTGCTACTTCAAGGAACTGAGTCCGCGCCATCGCGTAACGGCCACCTACCACGACGACGGTGCCTGCGGTACAACGGTTTACGGAAACATTTACTATAAGGCCGGCTCCCTACCTGCACTGATAGGAGGCGGACATCATATCCACTACCTCTACAACATCTTCATGGAATGCCCCACAGCCATCCACATAGACAACCGTATGGAGAACTGGGGGAAGGGGATGGTAGCCCCCAACGGCATCATCGACCAACGACTGAAGCAAGTGAACTACCAGGAACCTCCCTACAGTACCGCCTACCCCGAACTGGCCAAGTACTGGGACGAGAATCCGGCATACCCCAGCCACAACGTAGTGGAAAGCAATCTGTTCTACCGGATAGGCAACGTGCTGCACGGACGTAGCGAGTGGGGCGAATTCTACAACAACTGGACAACCAACGACGATCCCGGTTTCGTTTGCCCCGACGACCCGCTCCAAGGCTTTAAAGCCGATGCGGCATTGTTCCAAAAAATCAAGGGATTCCCTGACATCCCCTTCTCGAAAATCGGATATCAGGAAACAACTCATTCATCGAACTCCAAGTAAAAAATAAAATGAAAAAGACAATCACAACCCTCTGCCTATGCCTATCCATTCACACAGGCATGCAAGCGGATGAAACGGTCTACCTGTCGCCCGCAGGAAACGACCAGGGAAAAGGTACGGCAGAATCGCCCTACTACTCCCTGAACAGGGCCATAGAGAACCGGCTGACAGGAAAAACCGCAGACGACACTCTGTTCATCAGAGTGATGGAAGGAACGTACCACATGAAAACTCCGTTCCGGATTGAACAAGCCAACTCCAGACCTGTCGTCATTCTGGCAGACAATCCGCAAGCCAAACCTGTTTTTTCGGGTGGTATCACAGTAGGCAGATGGGAAAAATATGGGGACAAGCTCTACAGAGCATACGTTCCGGAAGTGGTGCAATATGGAACCAACTTCGAACAACTGTACGTCAATGGAACCCGAGCCGTGCTGGCCCGTACGCCGAACGACGGCTGGTACTACGTGGACGGGACCTCGGAAACGCAGTTCACCCACGGAGTGCGCTATGCCGACTATGCCGTGCAACGCATAGACTTCCGGCCGGAAGACTGGAAAACGATAAAGGGCAAGCAGACAGACGAGCTGTCGCACCTCAAATTCCGTTTCTACCATAAATGGGACATCACCCTGCAAAAGGCAACGTATGTGGAACCGGATTCGGCCTTCATCTACATGCAAGGCAAAGGCATGCGGCCCTGGAATCCCATCCGTAAAGGTTCAAGATACGTCATGTACGACTATATGGCCGCCCTCGACATGCCCGGAGAGTGGTTTCTCGACCGGAAGGAGGGATACCTCTACTACATGCCCCGCCCGGAAGAACAGATGGAAACAGCCGAATGCTTCATTCCCTTGCTTTCCCAACTTGTCACTGTCAAGGGAAGCAAGCGAGGAATGGTAAAAGGCGTGGCGTTCCGGAACATCGTCTTCAGCCACACCCTGCACAACATGCCCGAACAGGGCGAAGATCCTTTCCAGGCCGCCGCACCGGTAGAAGCCGCCCTCTCGTTCGACTACACGGAAAATATCAGTCTGTACAACTGTGAAGTGAGTCATACCGGCGGATACGGCATCTGGTTCAGACAGGCATGCCACCACAACCGGATAGAGCATTGTCTGCTGTCCGACCTGGGAGCCGGCGGCATCAAAATAGGGGAACCTTACTTCAGGGACGACACCACAATGACAAGCAGCCACAACACGGTGGACAACAACATTATCGTACATGCAGGACGCGAGCTGCCCTGCGGTGTGGGCGTTACCATTTTCCACAGCAGTGACAACCGTGTGACCCACAACGAAATAGCCGACCTGTACTATTCGGGCATCTCCGTGGGATGGGTATGGGGATACAACCAGTCCCCTCTGCTCTGGACCATGCACATCAACCGACGGGGTGAAGTAGAATACCTGCAAAAGGAACTGACCAACCCGGCCGTACGCAACCTGATAGCCTACAACCACATCCACCACATCGGCTGGGGTGAGCTGTCAGACATGGGAGCCGTCTACACCCTTGGCGAATCGGAGGGAACCGTTATCACCCACAACGTGATACACGACGTACTGACCTACGACTACGGCGGATGGGGACTCTACACGGACGAAGGATCAACAGGTGTCACCATGACCAACAACCTCGTTTACCGCTGCAAAAGCGGAGGTTTCCACCAGCACTACGGTAAGGAGAACTGCATAGAGAACAACATCTTTGCGTTCGGCCACTACTTCCAGGCCCAATATACCCGTCCCGAAGAGCATTTGTCGTTCCACTTCAGGCACAACATCATCCTGCAAGAGCGCGGTTCCACCCTCTCGGGAGCATGGGAAAAGGGACGGACGGACATGGATTACAACCTGTACTGGCATCTGAACGGAAGTCCCACGTTCGGAAAACAAAGTTTTGAAGAATGGAAGAAAAGCAAAGAGCCCCACTCCATCTGTGCCGACCCGCTCTTCAAGGATCCGCTGAACGATGACTATAGCTTTGCTTCAGAGCGCAACATACGCAAAATCAAGTTCCGCCCCTTCGACATTTCGGCAGCCGGTGTCTACGGCGAAGTCTCCTGGAAGAAGCAGGCACAGCTTTCGCCCGAGGTATTGGAAGCCTTCGAGCAAAGAGCCAAAACCATCCTGAAAGACTGATCGAGGACACACTGACACAGATGTATCCGAAGAGAACTGTCCAACCATTTGCTGTCGTTTTACCCCGAAAAACGGTAAAATGACAGCAAACGACTCAACTAAGACGAAAGGCAAAATGCAATTTCATCAAAATTATGCCAAACAATACCTACTATTCAAGACAAAAATATCCCATTAAAAAGCATAATTTCTCCCTTTATTCCTTCTATAGACAAACAAGTTTACTTCCAAAGTATTTTCAAATGCTTATATACATAAAATTAATCAGCCATGAAAAAAATACTTTTTCTTTTAAGCAGCTTATGGGCTTTATCCACAAGCGGGCAAGTATCAACCCTTGAAACGCGCTATTTTACCTCTGACGTGAAAGCCAATGGAGAAACGGACTTCCACGGAGAGACAGAATGGATGAATCTGGAACAACGTATCGATTTCCTGACCAAATATGGGAATTATGCAGCCAAATTCTGGAACAATCCACAACTAGATCGTCCAGTTCTTTCTTCTCAGGAAGTGCCATCAGCCTTAAAGGGCATTAAGCCTCAACCTACTTCACAAACAAGAAAGACCTTACCACTGAAACAATGGAAAGCCTACGGCTATCGTCCGGGAAAAGAACTGGAACAACAAAAAGAATGGAAGTTGTGGGAACAACAGACCGGCAGTAAAATCGCTAACGGGAAACTGTCCCTGTCAGATTGTACCATTAAAAGAGAAACGGAAGACATCAAATGGCGTTTCCGTCTAAAAGCATATTTGCAGAACGAAGCTTCCTGTTACACTTTAAGCCTTGGTAATCAAGGACAAGATGTCATATCCGTAAAGCTACAGGACCAAAAGATTCATGTGCAATCAGGCCAATACCATCAGGAAAAGAACTATAAAGGCAAATCCCAGTACATGCTGGAAATATATGGAGATTTTGACAACAAGCGATTCTTTGTCACACTCAATTCGACACTCACTTTGGAATGTCCTCTTGATGCCAACCTCACTCCCATAATCAACCAAGCGTCATTCACCTCTACCGGTGGAACAACCTATATGGACAGCCTACAACTGTATTCGTTCGTACAGGATGCAGCCAATGCACACACGCCCTTCTACACCTCGCTGGTATGGGACGAAGACTTCGACCCCATCGTTCCCATAAAGGAATGGTATAGTCCAGAGTACAACGATGCCCAATGGACAGAAGTAAAATTACCCTCTGTACATGGCGGACTGGCAGAAAAAGAAGAGAGTTACTACCTCAGAAAGAAAGTACATATTGACAATTGCGAACGCGCCATTCTGAACTTGGAGACTCTGGATCCAGGAGGTGAAGTGTGGATAAACGGACAACCCGTCATTGTCATCAACGACAGACACCCCTACCAATTGGATGTCACCGAATACATGATTCCCCACCAAGAAAATCTGATCGCTGTACGTGTCAAGCCATACAAAGCACGCCACCAGATGCTTCACTCACCTTCCGACCCTTATACAGGCTGGTTACTGGGAAGGACAGAATTGATTCTGACAAGCAGATGCATGATTAAAGACGCACTTATTCATACTTCGACCATTCACGAAAAAGAAGCCGTACAGTCCAATCTAATTACGATTCAATATAACGGAGTAGAATATTATAAAGGAAGCATAGAAATAAACTATTACCCCTGGTATCCGAAAGAAGGAGAAGTAGTAGCCAGTATTCAAAAGGAAATCCAAATCAGACCATCTATCGATAATAAAGTTTCGATCCCTTTGAGTATCCCTGATGCATTGTTATGGCATCCCAACCATCCCAACTTGTATAAAGTGGAAGTCATTCTAAAAGATAAAACAGGCAAAGTTATCGACGATTATGTCACAACAACAGGTATCCGTACTATAACACAGGAGAGAGGAAAACTCTATATAAACAATCAGGTAGAAATGTTGAATGGAGCCCAGATCCTGGGTTACAGATATCCCATCGAAACGATCGCCAAAACCAACCGTTGTGTATCTGACGAAACCATTATCCAAGACCTGTTGCAGATAAAGAAAATGAATGGAAACATGCTGCGCATCCATGTACATGCAGAAAAAGATACGATCGATGGTATTAATGACCCTCGGTATGCAGAATATGCCGACCAATTGGGTGTCTACCTGTTATGGCAAACAGCCGGATGGGTCAGAGAAGGAGAAGCCTGGAACGTAGACTTCAAAGGATATCCCAAATACATCAGACAAGTTTATAATCATCCATCCATTGTCATGTGGGAAGCCGGAAACCATCCTAACCGTTTTAAAAAGCATGATATCTCAGATTCACACGACTACATGAACCTGATTTATAAAACGATCAGCCAGGCCGATACGAGCAGGCTTATTTCTCCGACTTCCTTCTGGGGACATACGCATTATGGTAACTATGACGGCAGCATGGACTACAAAGGCAACCCCATCTCTCCCAATCCTATAATCATGGAAAAACTAATGACCAGAGGTAACCAGGATGCTTATACCGGATACGGAGCGACATGGAGCGAATTGCGCAAAGCTCCTTACCGATGGGCGGCCTCCTGCATCAATGCCAATGATAAAGCATTTTTCAATTTTGAACATGAAGAATCGGCCGCACAACCCAACTGGGAACTGGCACAAAAGGAACCTTGGTACAAAGTGCAATCCTACGAATGGGAGTACGAAGAGAATAGTATCGGCAGGAAACTGGATGCTGAAGAATGGAAAATCAGCCAGGCTTTCCAAGCTTTCTCGGCATGGGAGTCTATGAAAAAGCAAATTCTTTTAGGCTATGATGGATTCTCATGGTGTAGCTTGGAATCAGGTGCTAATATGTTTACTTACCAGAAGCCTCTGTTAGACGCATTCGGTGTACCTAAGCTGGCTTATTATGCCAACAAACAGGCATTCGGACGAATGTGGGCCGCAAGTAACAATGTCGATGTCGTATACGGCCCGCAGGATCAGATACAACCTGTAATCTTTAACCTGGATGCTCCTTGCAAAGCAAACTTGATTATTGAACTAAAAAATGAACAAGGCAAAACCGTAGAAAAGAAAACTATAAAAAATATAGATGTCAAAGGGAACAGAAACGTAACTCCTGTTGAAAGCTTCCGTTTTAAGAACAAAAAAGAAGGAGTATATTTCATCGTTTATCAGCTTGTGAAACTTGCAAATTAGGCGTGAAAGATCACTCTTTCACAACACCAACTTGATTTCCAGCCCTTTACAGAGGTGTGAAGGAATGAAAGCATTGACAAAACATTCTTTTAAAGAAAGAATATATGGATGATGCCACGTAAACATTCACTTGACGAACGTAAACATGGACTTGACATCCATAACTATGAACTTGGCGATTGTAAAGAGGGACTTGAAATATCAGTCCCTCTCATTCGCTTTGTCTGTATTCCTGCGGCGTCTGATTGAAAGATGCTTTGAAACAATGGCGGAAATAACGCAAAGAATTAAAACCGACCTGATAGGCAATCTCTGTAATCTGCATTTCTGGATTTTTCTTTAGCAAATCGGCAGCAGCCTTCAGACGTACATTCAGAATATACTCATTCGGAGTTACGAAGCTAAGAGCCTTCAACTTATTGTAAAGAGAACTGCGGCTGACTCCTAACTCACGGGCCAATTGATTGACATCAAAATCGGGTTCAGCCAGATGCGTCTTCACCACATCATCCAAGCGTGTCAAAAAGTCGGCATCAATCGGAGTCAATGCCAAAGTCGGCATACCGGCATCATTTGTATCGGCAGAGGACGGTATCACAGTGGAAAATTTCTTTTTCAGCAATTTCCGATTACGCAACAAGTTAGCAATCCGACCCAAAAGCAGTTTGTTGTTGAAAGGCTTTTCTATGTAATCATCCGCTCCACATTGCAATCCCTCCATCTTATTATTGTCGGATGTCATCGCTGTCAGCAAAATAACCGGTATATGACACAAATCAAAGTTACTCTTTATCTTCATACACATTTCCGTTCCTGACATGACAGGCATCATTACATCACTTACAACCAAATCCGGATGCTCTTCTATTACTTTATCAAGCCCGGCTTTGCCATCCAATGCAATAATAACCCGATAAAGCGGTGAAAGCAAATCCATCAGTATCTGTAATAAGTCTTCATTATCCTCTACCAACAATACACAATCTTTTGCATCATTGTCCGATTTAGGAATGTCACTTACAGGTACTGTTTCCGTATCAGCACCGGACACTTCAGAGAAAGCGGGCAGAACATCCGACATTTCTCCTTCAGCCGCATCCCAAACCACATTGTCATCTTGAAGGAACGGATTTTCTTTTGGCAAAGTCACTGTAAAGACACTGCCATACCCCAAAGCACTCTGTACACCAATAGATCCATGATGAAGTTCCACGATTCCCTTAGCCAATGCAAGGCCAATACCGCTACCAGGAGAAGAGGCCTCAGCATCCACCTGATAGAAACGATCGAAAATAAAAGGTAAAGCTTCTTTGGGTATTCCTTCTCCACTATCCAGAACTTTAATTTCAATTTGTTCAGTCGCTTCTATGATTTGGACTTCCACTTTTCCATTGGCGGGCGTATATTTCAAGGCATTAGACAATAAATTAGAAAAAACTTTTCTTAACTGACGGCTGTCAAACCAACCCATTACCGTATCTGTTTCCGAATGAAAATCCAAATGGATATGTTGCAGCTGAGCCTGCTGCTGAAAATCATCACAGAGGCGACTTATAAAAGCTACTATATTAGCTTGGGCAACATGCAAAGTCAACTTACCACGCTCCATTTTTCTAAAATCCAACAACTCGGAAATCAATTCACGGAACTGAAACGTATTTTTATAGATCTTCTGTAAGCGAGTGCGTATAAACGGAGAAAGTCCCGAAGTCTGCAACAAAGCTTCCAGCTGTGAAATGATCAGCGTCAACGGAGTACGGAATTCATGAGAGATATTGGCAAAGAACTGGAGTTTAGCCTGAATCAACTCTTCATTTTTCTCCTTTTCCAATTTTTCCTGCGCCAAAGAAGCTCGTAAATGTACACGTGCCATCCAATTACGAACAAGCGTACTGACTATGCTTAAAAATAAAAGAGCATATAGAGAATAAGCCCACCACGTAGCCCACCAAGGTGAATGGACTATCACAGGTAACTCAATGGAATGAATTTTATCACGTTCACTCAGTTGTTTCTCACGAACCTTCAGTCTATATTTGCCCGGATCCAAATTTGTATAGACCAATGTATTCCCATAAGTCGTATTCCATTTCTTATCAAACCCTTCTAATATATATTCATAAATTTTCCGGTCTGAATTATCTATATAACTATTCGAAGCAAACGAAATGGTAATATTATTCTCATCGTACGATAAATTCAATTGAGAAACGAAAGGCAATGCTACCGGCAATATTTTTTCCTCTTTCCGAGCTGACACTATTTTTCCATTGACTGATAACGACGAAAAAAACAAGTTATGTTCCGGCAAGGTATCGAATAAAGAAGAAAAAGAAAATCGGGTCATACCTTCCGAACCACCAACCAGCACTTCCCCGTCATGGCAAACAAGCAGTCCACAACCATCGTTTACTGCAGACAGATGCAACTGATTCTCCGCATCTAATATTTTCATATCCTTTGTCTGAGGATGATAACAAAGGATACCACGATCCGTCAATAAAATCAGATAGCCTGACATGTGGAACCGCATGTTATAGATATAATCTGCACCCGCCATCGGACAATGTTCAAAACTGTCCGATTCTTTATTATATCGATACAATCCAGAACCTATCGTTCCAAAAAACAAAGTACCATCAGACGACTCTGTCATCTTTGTTACCATAAACCTCCCGAGTCCCTTCTGCCCCAACGGATAAATATATTTTTCGCCCGGAGAAGACATATTGATGCGAACAAGTTCATTCCGACGAGAAAGCCATATAAAACGTTCAGAGTCTATAAACATAGCGACTCCTTCACGCAAAGTTTCAGGGATCTTTGGAAAAGGACGTTCGAGAGCGCCATCATATCCTTTTTTCACAAATATGCCTTCTGTCGACTGTAGAAACAAACTATCTCCTCGCATGATTGCTTCGTTAAAAGAACCACTGGTACGACCATAGTCTGCATAATGTTTGACCGTAGCCGAAGCTATATCGAAACGTAAAAAGCCCTGTTTATGCGTGCCGATATACAGACAATCATTCTGCTCATCATATTCTACACACTTCAGATTAGGGAAGAACGGAGATCCATTTTTTCCAGACAAATAATGAGTAAATGTATCTGTTTTTCTGTCCCAACGATTCAATCCTCCACCTTCTGTACAGATCCACACGTCTCCCCGTTTATCTTCCACCATATTGCCCACATAAGGAAAACTCACCCCATCCTGTCTACCGTCATTTTCAGAATAATGCCTGAACAGATCTACTTCGGGATGAAAATAATGAACTCCTCCATAATAAGTTCCTACCCAAATAGTACCCTGCCGATCTTTATACAATGAAAATATAGAAGAATGTTTCAATGCCCCGGGAGTCATATCTTTACGATAGCATGTAATCTCCCCATTCCGATCTATTTTATTCAAACCATTAAAGGTTCCAATCCATACACTCCCTTCATCATCTTCCACAAAACAGCGAATATCGTTACTGGAAAACACAAAATCTTTTTTTACGGTCCATTGATTGTCTGAGATTGATTCTACCTTATACATTCCTTTGCGGAAGGCTGCGACCCACATAGCTCCCTGACTATCATAATACAAAGAATAGATATTTACATTTGGAATCACACAAACTGGTTGTTGTGTTCCAGGTTCTGCAATGTAATATAATCCGGCCAATGTACCTACCCAAAGACTACGGTCTTTCCCCACATAAAAGCTGGTAACCGATTGTCCCAATTCCATGTGGTATACAAATGAAAAATTCTCTTCTACCGGATTCCAACGAAAAATGCTATCATGAGCAGCAGCCCAAACATCACTTCCATCCGAATAAAGACACGAAGCCCTGAGATGCAAATCATAAAATGACTCTTTACGCAAATCATAACGAATCAACTCGCCATCAGAGGTAAAGAAAATATTCCCCTGACCACTTACCAATTTATGGACTTCGTTTCCCAGAAAGCTGTATTCTTTTGCAACAGAAGGTTTATATACTACCATCTCATTTCCATCATAACAACTCAATCCCTCAAGCGTACCAAACCACATACGCCCCAATTCGTCCTGACAAATGGAAACGACAGAAATCTGAGAAAGTCCGTCAGCCTTACCCAAATGCTTGAAATAGACATTTCCACATAGCATCCGGGATATAATCAAAAATAAGATAAACAACCAAAGTTTCTTCATAGCATTACATAACAGCTCTACAGAGCCCAACTAAACCTGCCATTAATTGACAAGTATATTACTTATACCATAAAGTCTTTACGACGCAACACGAAACTGTTACTCAAATATTTTTCACGTACGATCTGGTTTTCAGCCAGTTCTTCCGGAGTTCCCTGAAACAGGATCTTACCCTCGAAAAGCAAATAGGCACGGCTGGTGATACTGAGCGTCTCCTGCACGTTGTGGTCGGTAATCAAGATACCGATATTCTTGTCTTTCAACCTCCATACAATCTGCTGGATATCTTCTACGGCAATAGGGTCTACACCGGCAAACGGTTCGTCGAGCATGATAAACTTAGGATCAATGGCCAAACAACGGGCAATCTCCGTACGTCGCCGTTCACCACCCGAAAGCTGATTACCTTTATTTTTACGCACCTTCTGAAGTCGAAACTCTGCAATCAGACTTTCCAGCTTGTCTTTCTGGTAATCCAGCGGTTTATTGGTCATCTCAAGTACAGAAGCAATATTGTCTTCCACGCTCATCTGACGAAAAACAGATGCTTCCTGTGCCAAATAGCCGATACCGGTCTGAGCACGCTTATACACAGGATAATCTGTAATATCCAGATCGTCCAAAAAAATACGTCCCTCATTCGGAGTGATCAGACCTACAGTCATATAGAACGAGGTCGTTTTTCCCGCTCCATTAGGGCCCAACAGACCAACGATCTCTCCTTGTTTGACATTAAAGGAAACGTGGCTTACCACTGTACGCTTTCCGTACTTTTTCACCAAATCTTCCGTGCGAAGAACCATTTTACTATCTTCCATACTTGCGTTAATTTGCCGCAAATGTAGCAAAAATAAAAGATAAAGCCGTACATTTGCAGGCAAATACTTGACCAATTATGTTTAAGGCACTTAGAACCGTAGGAAGATATATCATGCTGATGGGTCGAACTTTTTCCCGTCCCGAACGTATGCGCATGTTCTTCCGCCAATACCGTAACGAGATGGAGCAACTTGGAGTGAACTCCATCGGCATCGTACTGCTGATATCGTTCTTTATCGGCGCTGTCATCACGATACAAATCAAATACAACATCGAAAGTCCATGGATGCCCCGATGGACCGTAGGTTACGTAACACGAGAAATCCTGTTACTCGAATTTTCATCCAGTATCATGTGTCTGATATTGGCCGGAAAGGTCGGATCGAACATTGCATCAGAATTAGGAACGATGCGTGTTACCCAGCAGATTGATGCCCTGGAGATTATGGGAGTAAATTCCGCCTGCTATCTTATCCTGCCAAAGATAATCGCCATGGTCACCATCATTCCATTACTCGTAATCTTCAGCACGTTCGCAGGTATCATCGGTGCTTTCGGCACCTGCTGGTTTGGAGGAATCATGACCGCTACAGATTTGGAGTACGGACTTCAATACATGTTCGTCGAATGGTACGTATGGTGCAGTATCATCAAATCACTGTTTTTTGCTTTCATCATCGCCAGTGTATCGGCCTTCTTCGGCTATACGGTAGACGGTGGATCGATCGAAGTAGGCAAGGCATCGACCGACGCTGTGGTAACAAGCAGCGTACTAATCCTTTTTGCCGACCTTATACTTACCCAATTACTGACCAAATAAACATTTCAGACCATGATAGAACTGAAAAGTCTCTGCAAGTCATTTGAAGGAAAAGATGTGCTGACTGATATCAGCGCAACTTTTGAAAACGGAAAGACCAATCTGATTATCGGACAGAGTGGATCGGGAAAAACGGTATTGATGAAATGTATAGTCGGCCTGCTGACACCTGAAAAAGGGGAACTGTTGTATGACAACCGTAATTTTCTGGTCATGGACAAGAAAGAAAAGAAGGCCCTGCGTCGCGAAATGGGCATGATTTTCCAAAGTGCTGCCCTGTTCGACTCCATGACGGTATTGGAGAATGTCATGTTTCCACTGAACATGTTCAGTAACGATACCTTGCGCGACCGTACACGCCGTGCCATGTTCTGCCTGGATCGTGTAAATCTGGTTGAAGCCAAAGACAAATATCCCGGCGAGATCAGCGGCGGCATGCAGAAACGTGTAGCTATTGCCCGCGCCATCGCTCTCAACCCACAATATCTATTCTGCGATGAACCTAACTCCGGTCTTGACCCCAAGACTTCGCTCGTCATCGACGGACTGATACAGGACATCACCCGCGAGTACAACATGACAACACTCATCAATACGCACGATATGAATTCCGTCATGGGTATTGGCGAAAATATCATCTTCATATACGAAGGACACAAAGAATG
>UMEP01018699.1_pt1 | contig 52974 bp, 41 predicted proteins | sample 1964771 | NCBI WGS metagenome assembly UMEP01 (sample SAMEA4836022, study PRJEB28245) | human gut metagenome | biome: gut microbiome; material: fecal sample | place: Denmark | collected 2008 | reverse complement strand
TTGGATTTATTTCTTTTCAAAGGTAGTGTATTTGTATTGCGCAGCCAAAGAAAATAATGACTTACTACTATATTTTTTGCGCCTGTGGGGAAAATGCGGAAAAAAATCAGATAAACAAAAAGGCTAAGTGATTGATAATTCAATACTTAGCCTTTCACTCTGTACCCAGACCCGATAAAGTACCCAGCAAACAAAGTGTACCCAGATAAAACTAAGTGAAAGAAAATCAGAGGTAGCCAAAGAGGTACATTAACCCTTTGTTTCATAAAAAAGACTATATTTTGCCGTTTTTGGCTACCCTTTGGCTACCCAGATTAAATTAAACGCCTACCTTTGCAAACAAAGGAAATAAAGAGCAAAAGAGTATGGCACAGAAAAAGGACATAAGGAGCGATAACACCTACCTAATAAGCCAAGACACCACCGACAACCCAAAGCTGGGGGCAAAGATACTTTCAGATGGCAGGGAAAGTTTATTTTTGGATTACTACTTTGGCTATCAGATGGTATATAGTGAAAAGCTGGATAAGCAGGTAGCTAAGAAAGACAGAAAGCGGGAGTTTCTGAAACTCTACCTTTGGCAAGCACCCAGAACACCGCTTGAACGCCAGCAGAACAAAGAAACGCTGGAGCTTGCAAAGAAGATTAGGTTTGAACGTGGGCAGGAACTATTAGAGAGCATGGAGGGCTACAGGCTCAAAAAGGAACGTGATATAAACTTTCTGGACTACTTCCAAGCCTATATTGACAAATACACCAAGAAAGATATTAGGATGGTGGAAATAGCCCTTAAACGCTTCATTGACTTTCTGAACGACACACCAGAGTATAAGAAGTACGCCAAGAAAATAAAGCCAGAACAGATAACTAAAGATATGGTTGAGGCTTTCACAGAGTACCTACAGGGCAGAAGCGTGGGCGAGGGTGCAAAGAGCATCTATGCACGGTTTAAGAAAGTGATAAAGTATGCCATAGAACACGATGCCATGTTGAAGAACCCTTGCACGGGCATAACTATAAAGGTGGATGACCAGCAACTAAGGAAAGAGGTGCTTTCACCAGAGGAAATACAACAGTTGATAGCAACCCACTATGAACACGAGAACCCCAATATAAGGCGGGCTTTTATCTTTTGCCTCTATTGTGGGCTAAGATATTGTGATGTGAAGGATCTTACATTTGCCAACGTGGACTATTCCAACAAGCTATTAAAGTTTGAGCAGAACAAGACAAAGGGGCATAGTGCCAGCAGCGGTGTTGTTATACCGCTGAATTATGGTATATTGAAGCTGATAGGAGAGCCAAGCGACCCCGATAAGCGGGATGAGGTTATATTTCCCTTACCCAGCTATGAAATGTGTCTGAAAGCCCTTAGAAGATGGGTGAAACGGGCAGGAATAAACAAGCATATCAGTTGGCATTGTGCCAGACATTCATTTGCCGTGAATATCCTTAACAATGGTGCCAATATAAAGACCGTGGCAAGCCTGTTAGGACATAGCGGGCTGAAACATACAGAGAAGTACACCCGTGCAATAGATAGTTTGAAGCAGGAAGCAATAAACAGTTTACCAGAACTTAAATTGTAGAAGCCATGGACAACAAAATATATAATTTGTTACAGCACTATAACGGATTGGAATTAAAGAGGTATTATCAATTGTGGAATTATGCAAGGGCACTTGATTATGGAACGGATGTTTATATGGGAGGTGGTGAATATTGCCAGACGCAAGACATTAATAATAAGCAAAAGTATTATGAATTGATATTTAATGCTTATAATGAGTTGAAAGATTATGAACAAGTTATAAAGGAAGATTATAACTCGCTCACAGAACGGGAATGGTTTTGTAGAAGTGAAGAATGCAAAGCAGTAGAAGCAATGTATTATATTTGCAAGGTGTATCATGATGAAATAGAGTATATTACAGAACATATTGGACTTGGTCAAAAATCGGGAAAAGCGGATATTATAAAAAATAGGTTATCGAGTGAATGGCAAGCAAAGCTAAAGCTCCAACAGGAAACAGAACGGGAAAAGAAATACTTTGCAAAAGCCATAGAAGCGGGATTGATGGAAAAAGATGGTGATAGTTATAGGTGGCTGCATAACAATGGATTGAAAGCGAGTTTAGGATATTTCCTAAACAGAGTATTCAACCCAAAAGGAACGGCTCAAATACCATGTAAATGTTTAGGAGTGTTATTTGGCGTGACACGCTTAGATACAGTCATATACCAAGCAGTGAACCCTAAGAAACCCCAGAAGTGGAGAACAGAAATTGATAATCTTTTTGATGATTAATTGGAACACTCTTTAATGGGGTGCTTTTTAATGGGTTATAATGTTGCTTAATGTGGCACATTATAACCCTCTATTTTTTACTTCCTTTTGCCTCTAACTTTGCCCTTGTATTCAGATGGATAGCGAGTGCAAGCCTATTCCAGACGATTACACGGGCAAAGACGGGTGAGCCTTGCACCTCAACCCAGAAAGCCCAGACCTCTAAAAAATAGAGATATGGCAGAGGAACTGAAACAGGTTGCCGATCTTATAACGGCAAACACAATCTTTTGCACTAAGGAAGTGCTTACAAGTGATGAGGCGGCTAAGTATATGGGGGTATCAAAGAGCTACCTCTATAAACTGACCATGAGGCAGCAGATACCCCACTACAAGCCGATGGGGAAGATGTGTTACTTTAACCGTCTGGAGCTTGAACAATGGTTGCAAAATAACCGTGTATCTACTTCCACCGAGATAAGCCAACAGGCACAGGCTTATTGCATGAAGAAAGGAGGTGCAAGATGACTACCCCTAATATACGCTACTATGCCCGTCTGGAGGATTGCACAGACAACGGCAAGACACCAAAGTATGTGATAACGGCACAGGCTGGATATTACCCACCTATGGATGAAATTGTAGGCAGGGACGGTAAAATATACATGTATCTACAAGTGAGTAAAGACAGCGGCAGCAAGAAAGACAATGCCCCAGCCATGAAGTTACAGGCAAAAAACAGCCTCAACTTTACAGGATTGAAAGACTACTTTGTAAACGGGCGGTTGAGTGGCTTTGCATACGGCTATCCGTTGGCAGTAAAGACCTACAGCAGCAAGCAGAAGCCTAACCCGTTCTTTACTTACAAAGATGATGGCTTTCTGTTTATCGTACGCCAAGACCAGACAGCAGCGGCCGAGCCAGAGAAAATAAAGCCGTCTTGCATTGAATTGATAGTATTGGAGGGTGCAAAAGTCCTTATTTCTTCATACTGCAAGATGCTACAGATGGGCGGTTTTGATGAGGCTTTGGCAGATTTGAGGAAGCAAGCAAAACGGGTAGATGCCTTATAATAATATGTAGTTTGTGGGCAAAATTTGGTAACAAAGCAGGGTTATGTACGACAAAGTGAGGTTATGGGCGATGAGGACACGGGCAACGCCAGATGTAAGCAAGTTTCTGGATAAGGCAAAAGACCAGATAGACCATGAAACGGGCGAGGTTTGCACCTTTGGCAGTCTGGATGGCTTGAAAGTGACTATCTACACGGGTGGTATATCCGTTATTGGCAGCTTGCCAAAGTTCCTTTACCAGAACAATGTTTACCCGTTGGATAGGCACGGCACAGCCCAAGTGGTGGAAAAGCTATCAGACAGCCTACATTTGCCGATAGCCGATGCAAAGGTTACAGGGCTGGAGTTTGGACAGGCTTTTGTGATGAAGCACCCTGTAGAAAACTATCTTTCAAAGTTGGGCGATATGCCCAAGCTGTTAAGGTATCATTTTGACGTGGGTACGCTTTACTACAAGCCCAGAGGCAGGAAGCAGCCCAAAGTATATGCTTTCTATGACAAGAAAGCCGATGCAGCGGCAAAAGGCATGGCTTTGCCCGTTGGCTTTGAGGATGCCAATTTGCTAAAATATGAAATGAGGCTTAACGGGCGTTTGCCCCAACAAATGGGAGTGCCAGAGGTTACAGCCTCAACCCTATCAGAAAGCGGCTTTTATCGGCTGATGGTGAAGCGATACCAAGACAGCTATTTTGCAATATCCAAGTTGAACCAAGTAAAGACAAACGTAATGAGCGAGATTAAGACCGTATCAGATGCCTTTGATGTGTTGGTAGCCCGTCTTATCAACCAGAGCAACCAAACACAGATAGCGGCATTTCTGGAAGAACTGAAAGAAGCCAGAGTTTTTGAGGACAGGAAAAGTTACACACGGCTAAAGAAGAAGATACAGGAAGTGGCAGCAAAAGCGGGCGTAACCGTGTCCGATGAACTGATGAAAGAGTTAGACGATGAGATTAGGAACGTGGGGGCTTATGTGTAGCCATGCTCTTATAATAAGGTGTAGTTTGTTACCAAAATCTGGTAACAAGTTGTATCAATACCACAAAAGAGGTAAAATAATATGTTTATACAAAAACGATAATCCAGGTATGATAGTATATGAGATATTACAAGTATACAAGCCTCTTTTTGTTTTAATGGCAAGGAATGGCATAAGCTGCAATGATTTTGTATACCTTGATATGTATTTTGAGTATACGAGGCTTAAACAAAGTGGAATGCAGGAAAAGGAAACCTACAAATTATTATCAAAATTACATAAAATATCAGCCTCAACCATAAGAAAGAAAATTGCTTTGTTTAACTCAAATGTGGTATTATGAACGATAAACTAAATAAATATGAGTATGTGCCCAGCTTTATAGAGAGTGAGGATTTGGATAAGCAGTTTGATGATAAAACAACAAGCCGTTTACTTCCCTCAACAAAGGATATAAATAGCCTGTTAGGGGAAGATTTAAGCGGCTTATTAGCCTCAAAAGAGGATTTGGATAAGTTGTTTAAGGAAGAATTTTTTTAGGTCTATACGCGCGTGAGATAAAGCCAACCAAGGCAGAATTTACCAAGGTTTATGCCAAGGTTAGGGGTAAGGTTTATCCGATAATGTTTTGAAGTAAAAAATAAAAAGGCTACTTTTGTAGTGTCTATCATATTAACAGGGTGGAACGCTCCACCGTCTTTGCCGATTGGTGGATTTTTTGTTTCTACTGATGAGGCTTTGCACTCTATAGATTAGCGGTGTGTACCCCCGTGTATGTCCTGTAATGGGCTTACAGCATTCCACCTTGTAATGTGATAGACAGCGGGAAAGGCACACCGTTTCTTTGTGCCTATATGTCTATCAATAAATACAAGGTATGAAAAGGAAAAAAGTAAGAGTGTGCCAGAATTTGGGCACGGTTGTAAAGGCACAGCGTTTGTTGTGGAAGTATGAGCAGGATAAGGCGAGGCTAAAAGGGGTGTATGTAGATGAGATGGAAATGTTGCACAAGGAGCTAATAGAGGTGTGGGCGATGCTCAAACAAGAAAGGGCTTATTCCTGTTACTTAAAAAATTGCAAAGAGGCATTATTAACAAGACTGTGTGATGTCGGTAGCAAATGCCCCCAAGTGGATAAGGCTTTAGAGTATTATAGAAAGTTTGATTTGATGGCAAGCAAGCGACTTGAAGAAAAGATAAAAGCAATAATCGGTTGAAAAACGGTTGAAATGAGAAAACGGGTGGAGCTATACAGGCTTTGCCCGTTCTTTGTATCTGGAAGCCTCAACAAGCCCCCTATATGAGCCCTAAAAGTGGGGGTGTTGTCGTTTTTGGCTACCCTTTGGCTACCCAGCAAAATAAAAACGGCTGAAAATCAAATGATTAACAGTCGTTTTGTGTACCCAGACCCGGGGTCGAACCGGGATGGAAGTGAATCCACTGGTGTTTGAGACCAGCGCGTCTACCGATTCCGCCATCTGGGCATCACATTGATTTCTCAATTGCGGTGCAAAGATACAGCTTTTTTTTGAACTCGCAATACTTTATCGAAAAAAAGAAGAAAAAAACAGAAAACCTCCGATAAACATTACCTATTCTTAAAAATATAATGTACTTTAGCAAAAAAATTAATGAGAACAATCATGGCAATAAACAAAGACAATTTCTGCGTTATCATGGGAGGAGGAATTGGCAGTCGCTTTTGGCCGTTCAGCCGCAAAACACTGCCCAAACAGTTCCTCGATTTCTTCGGCACCGGACGTTCGCTGCTGCAGCAAACTTTCGACCGCTTCAAAAAAATTATACCGACGGAGAACATCTTCGTTGTTACCAACGCCCTCTATGCCGACCTTGTCCAGCAACAACTTCCCGAACTGAAAGCCGAGCAAATCCTTTTGGAACCTGCACGCAGGAATACAGCACCCTGCATCGCATGGGCTTCCTACCACATACGGGCTATCAATCCCAATGCCAATATCGTTGTGGCACCATCGGACCACCTGATCTTGAAGGAAAGTGAATTCCTGACTGCCATCGAGAAAGGCTTGGATTTCGTAGCTGGAGAAAACAAACTCCTGACTCTCGGAATTAAACCCAACCGACCAGAAACAGGCTACGGATACATCCAGATAGCCGAAGCAGCCGGGGAAAACTTCTATAAGGTGAAGACATTCACCGAAAAGCCCGAACTGGAACTGGCCAAAGTATTTGTGGAAAGCGGAGAATTCTATTGGAACTCCGGCTTGTTCATGTGGAACGTGAATTCCATCATCAAAGCAGGGGAAGACTTGCTGCCCGAACTGGCTTCCAAACTGGAACCTGGTAAAGACGTCTACGGCATGCCGGAGGAGAAAAAATTCATTGATGAGAATTTCCCAGCCTGCCCCAACGTATCCATTGATTTCGGCATCATGGAGAAAGCCGATAATGTCTACGTATCATTAGGCGACTTTGGTTGGTCAGATCTTGGAACATGGGGATCCCTTTATGATCTCTCCCCCAAAGACGAACATCGAAATGTAACTCTGAAATGCAACTCCCTACTCTACAACAGCCAAGACAATATCATTGCCCTGCCTGAAAACAAATTAGCGGTAGTGGAGGGATTGGAAGGTTACTTGATTGCAGAATCGGACAACGTCCTGCTCATCTGCAAAAAGGACGAAGAGCATGCCATCCGTAAATACGTGAATGATGCACAAATCAAGATGGGCGAAGATTATATCTAATATTAGATAAAACTCAAAACCATACAAATATAAAAGAAGGGACAGCCCGTCAAGGCCGCCCCTTCTTTTATATATAGGAGGATATATGCTTACTCTAAAACTATCTCATCTACAAACAAAAAACCTGGATTACCCTTGCCACCATGCCATGACGGAATTTCGTGTTCAGACAGAGCTTTTACTTTGACATAACGCGTCTTTACAGATGCAAATTCCAGCTTATGAGTATAAATCTGATTGGGATCATCAGACTTCATCGCAGGATAGGATTCCGAAGCCACTTCCTTATACGTCTGGTTGTCATCCGAAACAGATACCGTAATACCGCGGGTATCAAAGATCCAATCACCCTTTTCTACACAAGTATGTAATGTCATCGACGAAATTTCCATCGGTTCTTTCAAGTCAATGACAGCCTCCATGTCATTCTTATAGAAAGCAATCCAACGCCCGGTTTTGTAATTCATATTACCCGTCATTCCATCAACCAATACCGTAGCTCCAGCAAATTCATATTGTTTGTTGATGGGTTGCAACATAGTTATCGGCTTCATAGACGACTTGCTGAAAGTGATTTCATCGGTTGTCACTTTCGATTTTCCAGAAGAACGAATCGCAACAGTACGAAGCGTGCAGGGCTTATCTATTTTAAGCACTCCTGTATATTCCTGTGATGAAGAAGTTGGTTCACTACCATCCAACGTATAGTAAATAGGAGCACCATCAATGGTTTGAGCTACAACATCAAGCGTACCAGTTTCTGTATTTGGCCTCAAGTCAAGCCGTACATCAAATATATGCGTTGCATAATTCCATCCATTCTTTTGATAGATATCCACCAGACGGCTCACCCGCTTCAGGAATGATTCATAATCTTTCTTCTCGGGCTGACTCCATTGTACTTCACACAAAGCTGCCATACGAGGCAAAACCATATACTGTATTTGTTTCAGGTCCGGGATATATTCTGTCCACAAATTGGCCTGTACACCAATAATATATTTCTGTTCTTCGGGCGACAAAGCCTTAGGCATAGGTTCGTAACTATACACCCGTTCCATAGGCAAATATCCTCCAATAGCCAACGGTTCGGTATCTGTATCTTTCGACTGATAATAATCGAAATAAAGATATGTATTCGGAGTCATGACTACATCATGTCCTTGTTTGGCAGCTTCGATACCTCCGCCTTCACCACGCCATGACATAACAGTAGCTCCCGGAGCAAGTCCACCTTCCAAGGTTTCATCCCAGCCAATCATCTTCCGACCTTTTGTTGCAAGGAACGCTTCGGCTTCATGAATAACAAAGCTCTGCAAACGTTCTTCTTTAGTGTGTTTACTATCGCTCTTTAAGCCCAAAGCCTTGATACGCGCCTGACACTTCGGGCACTTTGCCCACACCGTTTTGGGACACTCGTCGCCTCCCACATGAATATATTCTGATGGGAATATTTCCACGATTTCAGCCAACACGTCCTTGACAAATTCGATTGTCTTATCATTGCCCGCACACAGCACATTATCTGAAACACCCCACTGCGTCCATACTTCGTACGGACCACCCGTACATCCCAGCTCAGGATAAGCAGTCAAAGCAGCCTGCATGTGCCCGGGCAGATCTATTTCAGGTATCACCGTAATATAACGTTCAGCAGCATAAGCGATTATTTCCTTTGCCTGTTCCTGGGTATAGAATCCACCATAAGGCTGTCCGTCATACTTACCACTATTACGCCCGATAACCGTTTCTTTACGTTGCGAAGCAATCTCGGTCAGTTTCGGATATTTCTTGATTTCTATTCGCCAACCCTGGTCGTCAGACAGATGCCAATGCAAACGATTGATATTATGAAGTGCCAGCATGTCAATATAGCATTTCACATCGTCCACAGAGAAGAAATGACGGCTCACATCCAACATCATACCTCGATAACCAAAGCGGGGTTCATCAGTAATACTTACCGCAGGTAATTCTATACTTCCCCCCTCAGCTATACCTATTGATTTACGCAATGTCTGAATACCATAAAATACACCAGCCTCAGTTGGTGCTGCAATCACAACTTGCCCCTGTTTCACTTCCAAGGAATAAGCTTCCGGATTCTCTTTTTTCAAGCCCAATTGCAAAAGGATGCCTTTCTGTCCTTCACCACCTTCCTTTACGTTCAATCTAATCCCCGTCTGACTTTCTACATATGATGCCAAAAACTCGGCATTCCGGCGCATTTTCTCATTACCAACCGTATAATAGATTGTTGTGCCATCCTTCATAACAAAGGAGGCTTCTTGAACTGTTTTAATTTCCAAAGGAATGGGAACCACCTCATAATCGGCAACCACGGGGGCTTTACCTGCACAAGAAGCTAACAATAATCCTACTAAAGCCAAGCTTCCTAACCTGAAATCAGAAAAAATTCGCATGTTCAATAATCTTACAGAATTAATAATAAACCTAATAGCAGAAAAATTCTGCGTCAAGATACAAAAAAAAGATGAAATGAACAAGCGACTAATTACAAATCCTGCTAAAAGCCGACTTTCAACTGCTTTATTTTCAAATTTACTTTTCTACCTGTTGTCCGGCTTCCACCCAACCGTTAAAACCAGTCCCCAGTTCATAAACCTTAAAACCCTTTTCAGACAATATGTGAGCTGCTTTTTTACTTCGTTTACCGCTACGACAATAGAGAGCAACCGGTCTCGAAAGTTGCAATACAGAATCTGCAACAGCAGCAAAAGATTCATCAAGTACATTAACGTTCATGCTACCAGGAATATGACCTTCTGAATATTCCGCTACTGTACGTACATCTAAACGCTGAACTTCCGGATCATTGATTACATTAACAAAGTCTTCCACAGACAACGTTTCAAAATTGCCACCTTTCTGCTGACAAGAAGAGAAAAAAGAAAATAACAAACAAAATGATGCAAACAACGTTTTCATAACCCAATTCTATTAAAAGTTATTCGGCTATCAAAGGCCGGTACTCAAAGGTATATGTCTTCACTTCACCCGAATAAGTATGCACATGCAAGCTAACATCTACCGCATCAACTCCTTCATCGGCATACTGCAATAAGGGTATCGAACAATAGGCACGCTGGCTATAAGCCTGAGTGTCGCCTCCATCATCATGATACAACGTCAATTCTACTGACGAACGGCGTGCTTCGACATCAACATCCACCCGATCTTCCACATAATGAAACTTATGTTTCCCATGCTGTGCCTTGACCGTAAGCATCAGGTTCAGATAATTACGTCCCATCCACACACTCAGCACATCCACTGGGTCAGTCTTCACACCTTCGGGAAATTTATCGGCAGGCAAAGGTATCGGAGCAACGGCTGCTGACACGGCATATAGGTGCACTCCCTCGTCTCCTTCGTTGTGCACCCATTCATAATTACTGACAATACGAACCAAAGAATCGGGACGGATATGCGAATGGGAGTCATCAACCAGCACCGCATATTCCTCACCATCATCCGTCAACACCCGCTCCAACGCTCCGTCGCCCCCCGAATAGGCAGTAAGGAATTCTAGTTTGACAGACGGATAATGATAGCTATCCTCCCCGCAAGCTGTCAGCAACAGACATAACATTCCCAACAGACATCCATACCAATAACCCACCATTACTCTCCTCTTCATACCTCCATTGCTTTCAGATGATTCTTCAGCGGATTGGCATACATCTCGAGCATCTTGGTACGCAGAAAGGCTTCATCCTTATTTTCCAACGTAATACGTAACAATTGGCTGGCCAGATAGCTTTCAAACTTCTGCTTGTCATCGATCGTATAATGCCCGGCATAGACATCGGTACCTGCCAAAAGATCAGCAGCCACATAATTGCACGGATACAAACGGTAACCGCGATGAATTTCTCTGTCTATCATCGCCGAAACAGTAGAGAAAAGCTCCTGACGAGGCATCTTGCGATCCAGGCCAGCCAAGAGATCGTTGATACAAGAAGCAATGTGGAAGTGTACCCGTCCCTTATAGCCGAACAAGCCTGTCTGCATATTCTTCAGGTCATCGGCCGTCGACTTCTTGTAATCAGGATGGTCGCGTTTTAGCTGAAACTCCCATGCCTTGAGAAAATCGCAAGGATCAAACTCGTAAGAAATAGAAAGAGGCGCGATGTTCATCTCCATCAGGCGATCCAACACATCGCCCTCGCCGCCGATAGCCAGCATCTTGAGTACACTATCCTGCGTGCGGTCGTCTGAGTCTTTGGCGCGTCCCTCACGCTGGGCTATCCAGATAGACTGCTTCTTCTGCGAAATGGTGTAGTGCATGTAGCGTGACATGCGAGCCGATGACTCAAGCATCTGCCGCATGGGCAAGCCACGTTGTACGATGAACGACTTGTTGATACGTACCAGTCTTTTTATCCACGGATAAATGAGCAGGTTATCACCAATGGCTATTTCTACCGTATCACCTCCCTGATCTACCAACATAACAGACAAAAAGCCCGAATCGAGAATAATATCTCGATGATTGGAAATGTAAGTGTACGATTTCGTTTTGTCAGCCAAAGAGTCATTATCCAACGTCACACCATCTGAGGCCTTCTGCATAATGTCTTTCATTATGGCATATCCAAAAGTTTTTTGGAACTCCAACTTGGTCTTGCAACTGCGCATTTTGGCAGCAAGCATTTCAAAAGGCACACTGGGAAAGGCCGCGGAAGCCACTTGCCTGAAAGCTGGATCGGCTATCAGCTCCTCGTACACTTCGGGAAGTTCCTCGTCGTGATAAGGGCGGATTTCGTCAAATTCGTCGTACATGGTAATGGAAGGTTAAAACTTGTTTTCTATAATGTCTGTCATCACGTCCTTAATGTCCAAGCCGGCGGCACGCACCTGCTGAGGAATGAAGCTGGTGGCCGTCATGCCCGGCGTGGTGTTTACCTCAAGCAGATTGATCTTGTCGCCCTCGGTCACGATGTAGTCCACGCGGATGATACCCTGTGCACCCAAAATGTCGTAGATGGCCGACGTGAGCTTCTTCACCCGGTCGGTCAGCTCGTCGGAAATACGGGCAGGCGTGATTTCGTCGGACTCGCCGTTGTACTTGGCCTTGTAGTCGAAGTATTCGTTGTGGCTCACCACCTCGGAGATCGGGAAGACCACCGACTTGTCGCGCGTCTTGTAGCAACCACAGGTCAGCTCAGTACCGTCCATAAAGGCTTCCACCACCACCTCTTGCGCTTCGTCGAAGGCCTTGGCAATGGCGGGTTGTATCTGTTCACGTGTCTTCACCTTGGTCACACCAAAACTAGAGCCTCCCAGGCTGGGCTTGATGAAACAAGGCAGGCCGATCTTCTCCACCACTTCGTCGTCGGTAATGGTCTGCCCCTGACGCAGTAGAAGCGATTCGGCAATGCGCACGCCATAGGCATGCAGATACTGGTTGCAGGCAAACTTGTCATACGTAAGCGCCGCCGCCAGCACACCACAACAAGAGTACGGAATGCGGAGCATGTCGAAATAACCCTGCAAGCGTCCGTCCTCGCCTGGCGTACCATGGATGGTGATGTAGGCGAAATCGAATTTCACTTTCTGCCCGTCCAGCTGGAAGCTGAAGTCGTTACGATCTACGGGAAGAGTACGCCCGTCCTCGAGCCGCACGTGCCAGTCAAGGCCGTGCATGCCCACTATATATAATGTGTACTTCTCCTTGTCGATGAAGGAGTAGATTCCTTGTGCGCTGCGCAGGGAAACTTCATACTCGGAGGTATCTCCTCCGGCCACAATAGCAATCGTGCGTTTCATTCTAATTCTCTGTTACTGATGTAGCTTCTCCATTTGCCGATGAGGTTCGTCATGTCGTCGGGCAGTTCGGAAGTGAAGTACATTTCCTCGCCGGTGACGGGATGGACAAAGCCCAGCGTCATGGCATGGAGCGCCTGGCGCGGACAAATGTCAAAGCAGTTGTTTACAAATTGTTTGTATTTTGCAAAATGAGTACCTTTCAGGATTTCGTGGCCACCGTAGCGTTCGTCGTTGAAGAGCACGTGGCCAATGTGCTTCATGTGCACACGTATCTGGTGCGTACGCCCCGTCTCGAGGATACACTCGACGAGTGTGACGTAGCCGAAGCGCTCCAGCACGCGGTAGTGGGTCACAGCATGCTTGCCTTCACCCTCGGGCAGGACAGCCATTTGGAGGCGGTCCTTGGGGTTGCGGCCGATGTTACCCACAACCGTACCCTCATCCTGCTCCACGTTGCCCCATACCAAGGCCTGGTAGCGGCGTTTGGTAGTCTTGTGGAAGAACTGCCAGCCCAGGTTGGTCTTGGCATCGGCCGTCTTGGCAATGACCAGCAGGCCGGAGGTATCCTTGTCGATGCGGTGCACCAAGCCCAGGTGCGGATCGTTGGCATCGTAACCCTTGGTGTCCTTCAGATGCCAGGCGATGGCGTTCACCAGTGTGCCGTGCCAGTTGCCGTGACCAGGATGTACCACCAGTCCGGCGGGCTTGTTGACCACCATCACGTAGTCGTCCTCATAGACCACGTTCAGCGGGATGTCTTCGGGCACCACTTCGTTGTCGTAGCGGGGACGGTCCATCATCACGGTAATGACGTCGAACGGCTTCACCTTGTAGCTGCTCTTCACGGGCTTGCCGTTGGCCATGACAAAGCCCGCATCGGCCGCCTTCTGGATGCGGTTGCGCGAGGAGTTGGTGATGCGGTCGAAGAGATATTTGTCCACACGCATCATCTCCTGCCCCTTGTCCACCACCACGCGGAAATGTTCGTAGAGCTGGGCCTCGTCGCCCACCGGCTCCACGTCGTCAGGGCATTCGTTCTCCAGATCGTCTATGTCAATGTCTATATCTTCTTCTCTCATAGTCCGTGTCAAAACCAGTCTTCTTCTTCCAACACTTCTCCCTGTACTTGTGGCACGTCCAACGAATCGACTTGCAAAGAATCGGCTGGTGCTTCTTCCCCATTACCGATAACCAATGTCAAAATAGCGCCCATCGGCACCTTAGCGCCTATTTCTAAAGAGTTTCCTCTGTACTTCACCGCATATACCCAATCTTTTTCACCAGGGATAGAGTCATTGTTGGTAAGGCGGAAACCGGCAGCCAATAAACGAGCTTCGGCCTGACGCACAGAACTGTTGTCAGCCACATCGGGCACCTCCTGCAACGGGATATCCAGTGCGTTAATAGTCAAATACACCATGCGTCCTTCCTTTACACGTTGTCCCGCAGTCGGACTATAATCGAGTATACATCCAGCTGGTAAGTTTTTTACATAGCTTGAATCGGCTACTACGCAATTCAATCCCCTGTCGGCAAACATAGTTTGTGCTTCCGCCAGACTAAGTCCTTTCACATCAGGCACCACTACTGCCTCACCGTGACGAGTATATGCATCCAATGCTGCCAGTACTCCGAATATCACTCCTGCCAGCACCACAACCATTGCTATGATGTTTCCCCAGAAAAGGCCGTTTTTCCGAAAGGAAAAGAATTCTTTAATCGTCATAAAACATACATTTATATGAAAGACTGTATTGTCCTCTATTTTTTGGCAAAGATAGTGAAAGGTGAGTGCAATGCAAAAAGAAGCTTGCTTATTTTTGTATTGCTGAACCGCATCCTATCTTATTGAAAGATAGTGAAAGGCAAGTGGAGAGACAAATGAAAACAAAGTTTTCCAACACGCTCCCGCTCTTTCAAGATAAAAAACACTTTTCAAAAGAAAAGCCGCAAAAGACCAGACTTCCTGTCTTTTGCGGCTCTCTTATTTTCTACAAGAGAAAAGAGATTAGGCTTTTACTCCGTTGTATTCGTCGGAAACAGTCAGTTTTTTACGACCTTTAGCGCGACGTGCTGCCAATACTCTGCGGCCATTGGCTGTAGCCATTCTCTCACGGAAACCATGTTTGTTTTTTCTCTTTCTGTTAGAGGGTTGGAATGTTCTTTTCATTGCTGTATCTTGTTTTACGTTATTATTCTCACGAATTCGGGCTGCAAAAATAGGGAGTTTTTTCAAATAAACCAAGAGATAACTCATTTTCTCTCAAAAGTTTTGTGTTTTTTACCGATTTCCATTAATTTTGCACCGCATTTCGCATGAGAAAGAATACATTAATAACATAAAAACAAGAAGATAATTATGATTAATGCCCAAGACATTAAAATCGGAACTTGCATCCGCATGGACGGCAAGCTGTATTTCTGCATCGACTTCCTGCATGTAAAACCCGGAAAAGGCAACACCTTCATGCGCACCAAGCTGAAAGACGTTGTAAACGGCTACGTACTGGAGCGCCGCTTCAATATCGGTGAAAAGTTGGAAGACGTACGCGTCGAACGCCGCCCTTACCAATACCTCTATCAGGAAGGTGACGACTACATGTTCATGAACCAGGAAACTTTCGACCAAATTCCTATCGCCCACGACCTCATCAACGGCGTAGACTTCCTGCTCGAAGGCCAAGTTGTAGATGTAGTATCCGACGCTTCAACAGAAACTGTACTTTATGCTGACATGCCTATCAAAGTTCAGATGAAGGTAACTTACACTGAACCGGGTCTGAAGGGCGATACTGCTACTAATACACTGAAACCCGCTACTGTTGAATCAGGTGCAACCGTCCGCGTTCCTCTGTTCATCAACGAAGGCGAAATGATTGAAATCGATACACGTGACGGTTCATACGTAGGACGTGTAAAGGCATAAGGATAAACGAACCTTATATATTGTTCCCGCATTCTTTCAACAAAAGATGCGGGAATTTTTTATTTCCCTAATTCTATTCAGTTTCCATTTAGCCATTTTTCAAGGGATCATCCTTGTCTGGCGAATCTGGTTCAGGCGTAGCATCCGGATTAAAAGGATTAAAATAATAAATGCCCTTTGCATCCAGCAACTGAAGATAATACGGCAGTTTTTGCATAAAGAGGCTACAATCTTTTGCATGAATTGGCGTCCAAGCAGACTCTGCCACAGCTATCAGACGAGGAAAAGTCATAAAATCCAACCTCTTGGCATCAGCGACACGCTCCGACCAAAGATTAAACTGAAGGCCTAATATTTGCTTCTCATACCCCTGAAACAGGTTCATAAGCGGTTCAGGGAAGCGACAAATATCCTCTATCGGATTATAGCCACCCCACATACGCCCCACTTTATGAGTACCATGCTGAACAAAATCAGCATACAATGGCCGACGCGGAGTCAAAATCACCCGATAGCCATTCTCCAAAGCCTTGAGCAACTGATATTTTCGGTCATGTCGCCACCACATAACCAACGACTTTTCAGGCGAAACCCCTGCATCTACAATCTCATCCCAACCAATCATAGTTTTCCCTTTGGAAGCGACCATATCGGCTACCCGACGAATGAAATAATGCTCCAGCTCCACTTCATTAGCAAGCTCCTTATCTTTAATAAACTGCTGGATTTCCGGATCTGTATACCAGCTTTGATTGCCGAAATGCACTTCATCTCCTCCAATATGTATATAAGGTGAAGGGAACAAAGCAATCAACTCATCCAATACGTTACTGATAAACTCAAAGGTTTCTTCCTTACACGGATGGAAAGTAAAATGCTTCCACTTTCCTTCACCACCACCCGATATTTCCGGATAAGAACGACATACCGCCGTTGCATGCCCTGGCATATCAAATTCAGGAATAATCATAATGTGACGTTCGGCCGCATAGGCTACAATTTCTCGAATATCCTCCTGCGTATAATAAGCAGCAGGAGCTTTAGGATCATGCCAGTTGCCAACAGCCCCTTCAGTAGTTAGTTTAGGATAACGTTTGATTTCGATGCGCCATCCGGGTTCATCAGTCAGATGCCAATGGAATACGTTCATACGAAGCGACGCCATGATGTCCAAATACTGCTTGACCTTCTCCTTGCCAAAAAAGTGACGGCTTTCATCCAACATAAACCCACGCCATCCATAACGGGGAGCATCTTCGATCCGACAAGCATGAACACGTCCCTTTCCCATACGTACCAGCTGAACAAAAGCCTCTTTAGCATAATATAGCCCAGACTCAGAAGACGAACGGAGCGTCACTTGCTCAGGAGTGACAACCAATGTATAAGCTTCATCCGGCATCCCTGCCTTCTCATCCTGCTCCAACACAATCATACCAGAAGAGGGTGCAGAAACATCCAAAAGACGATTCAACGTATCTGCCAAAGCCTGTGACAAATTGTCTGCATAGCCTCCATTACCACAAACTCTGACATTCTGCCCAACAATAAAGACGCCTTTCCCTCCCTGCATGTGAGCCGGCGTCGGAAGCAATGAAAACTGCGCCAGCAAAGGCAAGACAAATCCACACAAACAAACGATAACAGAAAGTTTCTTTTTCATACCTACAAATATATCAATGTATTCAACGTACATTCCAAGTCACCCTATATTAGCTTTCTATAAATAGAAGGCATCCTTACGAATTTTACGATCGCGAGTTGCCAATCCCTTATCGTTTACACCCGGACGATCACCTTCCGTACGATGAGCAGCTCCGAAATCAAACATATTCCACACAAATGAGCCCCAAACAAAAGGACGTTCTGCCATCGCTTTCCAGTTTTCCATGTGATAATTCAGCCATTTAATCAGTGTATCTAAAACGAAACACACAAAAATAAAGATTTATTTGCAAGCGCCCATACTTATCCAAAGGAAAAAGTTATCTTTGCCAAAGAAACATCATTATTCAATATGAAATATTCGGTTATCATCCCCGTTTATAATCGCCCTGACGAAGTGAACGAACTGCTAGAAAGCCTCACCCTACAAACTTATAAAGACTTTGAAGTGGTAGTGGTAGAAGACGGATCGTCCATTCCCTGCCAAGAAGTCGTGGAGAAATATAGTGACCGATTGGACATCCACTACTACAACAAACCAAACTCCGGTCCTGGACAAACCCGTAATTACGGCGCTGAACGAAGCCATGGCGAATATCTCATCATATTGGATTCTGACTGTATCCTACCGCCGGGCTACTTCGAGGCTGTTGAAAAAGAATTGCAATCTTCTCCCGCCGATGCTTTTGGAGGCCCCGATCGTGCCCACGCCTCTTTTACAGACATTCAAAAAGCCATCAATTATTCGATGACTTCATTCTTCACCACTGGCGGCATCCGAGGAGGCAAGAAGAAAATGGACAAGTTCTATCCCCGCAGTTTCAACATGGGCGTGCGACGCAGTGTCTATCAGACTTTGGGAGGTTTCTCAAAGATGCGTTTTGGCGAAGATATTGATTTCAGTATCCGTATTTTCAAAGCAGGCTATCGCTGCCGTCTCTTTCCAAGTGCATGGGTATACCACAAGCGCCGTACCGACCTGAAAAAATTCTTCAAACAGGTACATAATTCAGGTATCGCCCGCATCAATCTCTACAAAAAATATCCTGAATCACTGAAGCTAGTACATCTGCTTCCGGCCCTTTTTACATTAGGTACCGTTCTATTGCTCATCTGTGCGATATTCTGCCCCTATGCTTTGCTGCCCCTTTTGGCCTATGCACTCCTCGTTTGCATCGACTCCACTATCCAAAACGGAAACATTCGTATAGGTTTATACTCCATTGCTGCCGCCTACATTCAGCTCATCGGCTACGGTACAGGATTTTGGCGTGCATGGTGGAACCGTTGTATTTACCAAAAAGGAGAATTTGAAGCTTTCAAAAAGAACTTTTATAAATGAAAGCAATTACCATGAACAAACTCACCATCAAACAACTGGCTGAATCCGACCGTCCTCGCGAAAAGATGATGCAAAAAGGAGCCGAAGCTCTGACCGACGCCGAACTGCTAGGCATTCTGATCGGCTCCGGCAATACGGACGAAAGTGCCGTAAACCTGATGCAACGTATCCTTTCGGCTTGCGACAACAACCTGAACCAGCTGGCCAAATGGGAAGTACGCGACTTTGCCCGCTTCAAAGGCATGGGGCCGGCCAAAAGTATCACCGTTATGGCCGCTCTCGAATTAGGGAAGCGCCGCAACCTGCAAGCACAGGGAGAGCGTCTCTGTATCAAAGCGTCAACAGACATTTATAATTTGTTCCATCCCCTGCTTTGCGACCTACCGACTGAAGAATTCTGGGTATTGTTACTCAACCAAGCAGGCAAAGTTATCGACAAAGTCCGTATCAGTCGCGGAGGTATCGACCAAACCACAGCCGATGTCCGTTCCATTTTACGCGAAGCACTCATCCAACGAGCTACACAAATAGCGCTGATACACAATCATCCCTCAGGGAACGTACGTCCCAGCAATGACGACCTTCGCTTGACACAAGTCGTACAACGTGCCGCACAAACTATGAACATCCGACTCATCGACCACCTCATCATAACCGATGGACATTATTTCAGCTTTAACGACGAAGGACATTTATAATACAAACGACGTTAAGTGCCTCTTTACGACCACCAAGTCCATGTTTACGTTCACCAAGTTCATGTTTACAATCACCAAACATCAATTTATTCGGCAAGCGTTATGAGCTCTTCCGCCACCTAACATAAGAAAAAGCAAAATAGCTTCTAAATGACTTCACGCTTTCACATTACACATAATCTGCCTCGAATAAGGAAATTACGGTGAAAGATAAAGCTTCACAGCCATGAAACATGTTTTTTCCACCTTCTCAAATTAGTTTCACGCCAAATAAGTGTATTTCAGACAATTAATATTTTCACGTTCTCCTGGGAGAAAAAGATATTTACTATATTCCACCTGTTTTGCACAAAATTCCCCCCACAATATTCACAAAGAGTGTAGTTTTGCCAAAAACCTGAAAAGTCTATGAAAACAAGTATGAACAACTACACCCGCAAGAGAATATTCGATCATACTGACGAATATCCATATCTGCCAATCTCCTTGCAAATCATTCCGTCTGAAGAAGATTGCAATGAGGGATGCCTATTTCCATATAACAATCTGACTATCAAAAGATTACAAAACACTTGTAACCTTTCTGTCACACTAATGTAACACATGCCAAGTACCTTTGCACCGAAAATCTAACATTAAAAACATTATAAATATAGTGTACAGACAAATAATAATTCACCAAACTAAAAATCTAATTTTATGCTGAATGTACAATTAAAAAAGAGGTGGACATTGATACAAAGCGTAGTCTTTGTCATGTTCCTGCTAAGCAGTACCTTAGCATTTGCACAAAACAGAGTAACCGGTAAAGTAACAGACAGAACCGGTATGCCGCTTCCTGGCGTAAACGTCCTTGAAAAAGGGACAACCAACGGAAGTATCACAGATGTGGATGGAAAATATGTCATTAATGTGAATAAGGGTAAAACACTAACATTTTCCTACATCGGTTTCACTACCCGCGAAGTGGTTGTCAACCAAAACGTCATAGACGTAGCCCTCCAAGAAGATCTTCAGGCTTTGGATGAAGTAGTAGTCATCGGCTACGGTAGCATGACTCGCAAAGATGTAACCAGTTCAATTACTACGGTAAAGGCTGAAGACATGAACATCGGTGTCATTACTACTCCGGCGCAGATGCTGCAAGGTAAAGTTCCAGGTTTGACTATTGCCAATACCAGTGATCCGAATGGATCTGCTTCAATCTCTCTGCGTGGTGCATCTTCACTGCGCACCGGCGAAGCTATGGAGCCCTATTATGTAATTGACGGTGTACCGGGCGTAAGCATTTCACTGGTATCTCCTGAGGACATTGAAAGTATCGACGTATTGCGAGATGCTTCCGCAACAGCTATTTACGGTTCAAAAGCTGCCAACGGTGTAATCATCATCACAACCAAAAAAGGCAATCAGGACGGCCGTACCAACGTAAGCTATAGTGGTTACGTAGCATGGGACAACACTATGAAAACGCTGGATATGATGAGCGCCAATGAACTGCTTGCTTATGCTGATGCCAACAATATTGACCTTTCGCCCTATTGTGATGTCAACAATCCCGCCAATACTAACTGGCAAGACGAAGTCCTCCGCACAGGTTTTAGCCACAACCACAATGTATCTATCAATGGTGGCAACAAGAAGACATCTTACAGTGCTTCTATCAACTTCATGGAGCGTGAAGGTGTAGTAAAGGGCACTGATATGGACCGTCTGAATGCACGTTCTTACGTAAAGACCAAAGCTCTAAACGACCGTTTGGAACTCGCCCTCAACTTGAATGCCAGTGTTCGCAACAGTTCTACCGGTCCCACTGATATACAAGGCCGTAGTGTATTGGATGCCATGTACTACTACAGTCCACTGGTCCCTGTAAAAAATGCCGACGGAACTTGGTATAGCAACTTACAGATCTCTCAGAATTACAACCCTTTGTCAATGGTTAACGAAGACCGTTACGATACAAAAGAAAAGCTTTTGCAAGGTACAGCACAAGCTACATTGCACATCCTTGACGGTTTGGACTGGAACTTAAACCTGTCTTACCAAAACCAACAGTATATCTATAGCATCTATAATACGACACAAACTCAGCTGCCTTCAGTAGCTTCCAAGCATGGTCAAGCCGACCGTAGCACTGTAGAAAATATGCGTAAGCAAATGGAAACTTACATCAACTGGGATCACACTTTTGCTGATGCACACAAGGTTGGTATCATGCTGGGTTATTCTTGGGAACAAGCCGACAACAACGACGGTTTCGGACTGAGAGTCTACAACTTCTACAATGATGACTTGGGATACTACAATATGGGAATGGCTAACAACATGGATATCAGCGATATCATTAGTAACACACTATCTACGTTACGTATGATTTCATTCTATGGGCGTGTCAACTATAGCTTCAACAGTAAATATCTATTGCAGGCAACCGTTCGCCGTGATGGTTCTTCTGCTTTCGGTGCCAACAATCGCTGGGCAACTTTCCCCTCTGTATCTGCTGCATGGCGCATCACTGAAGAAGAATTTATGAAAAACCAAAATATTTTTGATGACTTGAAACTACGTATCGGTTATGGTGTCAGCGGTAACTCCCTGGGATTCGATGCTTTCATATCCCGTCCGCTCTATGGTGCAACAGGATGGTTCACCTATGTAAATCCTGACGGTACAACTTCTGAATATCGTACGTTAGGTGCTACACGTAATGCTAATCCCGACCTGAAATGGGAAAGCACAAGTATGTTCAACATCGGTTTGGATTTCGGTTTCTTCAACAATCGTTTGACCGGTACCATCGAATATTACGACAAGCGTACTAGTGATTTGATTTATGACTATCCGGTTTCTACCAACCGTTATCCGTTTGGAACAATGACAGCCAATGTGGGTGATATCAGCAACAAAGGTATCGAAATTACCATCAATGCCATTCCAGTACAGACCCGCAACTTTACATGGAGTACCTCTGTTAACTTGTCTCACAACAAAAATGTAGTTGAAAAACTGACTAACGCCACTTATTCTGTACCTTATATCGACATGGCAGATCCTGATGTTGGCGGTTTCTCAGGAACAAATGTTCAACGTATCATGGAGGGTTGCCCTATCGGACAGTTCTATACTTACGAATGGGCTGGTTACAATGAAAACGGCGTATCTGTCTTCAACGACTATGATGCTGATGGTAACCTGATAGGAACCACAGATGCACCGACAGATGAAGACCGTCGTAAAACTGGTTCTGCCCAACCGAAATTGACTTACGGATGGAACAACGACCTGACATGGAAAAACTGGACACTGACAGCCTTCTTCCAGGGAGTAGCAGGTAACAAGATTTATAATGCTACACGTAACTACTATAACAATGTAGGTCTGATCGCTGCTGGAAAAAATGCGTTAAGTGAAATTGCAACGGAACAAAAGTTCAACGACTCTAATGCACAACGTCCTTCTGACCGATATCTGGAGAACGGTTCTTATCTCCGTTTGTCAACATTGACTTTGGGTTACAACTTTGGCAAAATAGGCAACTGGATTAATAATCTACGCCTTTACGCCACCTGCAATAACGTATTCACCATCACCAGCTACAAAGGTTTAGACCCCGAAGTGTATTTAGGCGGTTTGACCCCGGGTTTGGACTGGCGCAACACGACGTATCCACGTACACGTACATTTATGGTGGGTGTCAATGTAAATTTCTAACCCTTAACATAAGAGACATAAAGATATGAAAACAAGATATTTTATTTCTGCAGCCTTATTGGCGCTAACGACAGTCGGCTGTACCGACTTGGATGTAGACATTAAGTCACAATATACCGAGTATCCAGACTCTGAAATAGCATTGAGTGCACGCATCAACAACGCATATTATGCTTTCCGTGGAGCCCTTGGACGCCGTTACGATGAGCTCATTTCGTGCAACTCTGATGAATATACCGCAGTCAGCTTCGATGGTGATTATCTGAACGGACGTGATATGTCAAATATTTCTCTTCACATGGTTGATGCTGATGCCAGCAATAGCCAATTAGCCGTTTTTAACGACATACAGGCCGGTATTGTTAACTGCAACCAACTGTTAATGGATTTAGGGGAAGAGGAAGAAAATGTATCAATCACCGCTCCCATCCGTGCTGCACGCGCTTTCTATACTTTTCTTCTGATGGATAACTGGGGTGATACACCTATCATTGACTATAAAGTGCTTGACAACAGTAATGCTGCTATTGACCGTTCGCCCCGTGCTGATGTAGCTCGTTGGATTGAATCTGAATTATTGGCTGTTCGTGACAATTGTCCAAGTGATGTTTCTGAAGACACTTACGGTACTCCTACTTGCTGGATGGTTGATGCTTTGTTAGCAAAACTCTATATTAACTGGAATGTTTATACCAAAGATGTTACCAGTGCAAGCTGGGACGCCAATGCAGTAAATGAAAAGCTGACTGATTGTATTGCCGCTTGTGACCGAATTATCGAATCTGGGAAATTTGATTTGAGCGACGACTACAAGGATAAATTCATGTATACCAACGGCTCGCAAATCAAGGACTTTATCTATGCTATGCCTTACGATGCCGTTACGGCACAAGGTATGACTTACGCACGTTTCCGTACTTGGCGCCGTGGTCAGAACAGCAATGGTTTCTATAGTATTGAAATGACAAACTCTGTAGGTGGTAATATGACCCTGACTCCAGAGTTCGTTGAACTGTTCTGTTTACCTGGTGACCGTCGTAACGATGTAATTGCTGGTAGTACAGGCGAAAACATTGGCATGGCTACTTTTGATGTTTATCAGTATGACAATACAACTGGTATGCCAACCAATGTACGAAACACCTATAAGGATGAAGATATTACTTTCACGAAATCTATTACATTAAAGAATGACCCCACAGCCAATCCTCCTATTGTTCCTAATGCAGACCTTAACTGCGGTGCAGATATAACAGGTTGGACACAAGGTTATCGCTCTATCAAATTCTTCCCCGACATCAATGATTACAACGTGTATAGCCGTAACCAAGATAACGATGTACCTATCTTCCGTTATGCAGATGTTATCCTGATGAAATGTGAGGCTATTACTCGTGGTGGTTCAGCTACATTAGGCGACACTCCAATGAGCTTGTTCAACGAGATTCGTGCATATGTCAACGCTCCACTTATTGAAAGCAATCCCTCATTGCAAGACATCTTAGACGAGCGTGGTCGCAAATTCCTCGACGAGCACTGGCGCCGTAACGACTTGATTCGTTTTGGAGACTTCGAACGCGACTGGGGCTTTAAAAATGATTTCAATTCTAATGCTTCAAATCCCCAATATCGTCTGTTGCCATTGGCTCGCGACGTATTAAACGCCAACACCAACTGGGAACAGAATCCGGGTTATTGATAACAGATATCCATTTTTAAGGTAAAAGCAAGCGATTGTTTTATTTAGAGTTTTAAAAATGGGGCCTTGTATTGCATCTGCAGTAATGCCATTCTGCAGATGTCAATGCAAGGCTTTTATCTTTTTACTATCTTTGCCATAGTATTACATACAACAGACATAACTATTATCTGATATGAAAAGAAATATTTTAAAAACACTTCTTTTAGGATGCTGTATCAGCTTGAATCTACCTATTCAAGGAATAGAAAGTAAAAACTATGAAAAGGAATTCCCCTTATCTCGCTATGTAGACCCACGCATCGGCTCCGAAGGACTGGGACGCGTATTCATCGGACCATCATGTCCCTTCGGCATGGTAAAACCATCACCCGACTGCACTCCTTCACCCAACAGTGGATGGCTACCCATGCCAGTACGAGTGGATGGTTTTGCTCAAGTACACGTCAGTGGAACAGGAGGTGGCCCTAAGTACGGCAACATTTTAGTCTCCCCCTTCTGCGGTGCACTGGACCATACGCAGCACATAGACTACCGCGAATACGAAAATATCCGATTAGGATACTATGATACCCGCTTTAAGCAAAGCGGTATCCGCACGGAGATAACCACAGCTGAACGGGCCTCGTTCTACCGCTTCACTTATCCGCAAACAGACAAGTCACTGGCTATTGATGCCGGTTTCTTTCTGGGAGAAAGCCCTGTACCCGATGCACGCGAAGCACAACAGTTCGTTGGTTCGGAAATACAAATTCTCTCCGACCACGAAGTATGCGGCTACACCCGCATCCGCGGAGGCTGGAACAACGGCCGGGTATACACCGTCTATTTCTATGCCGAAACAGACCAGTCCTTCAGCGAAACAGCTACATGGAAAGGCGACAGCATCACTGCCGACCGTTCCCAATATGACTCCCACCAGAAGACCGGAGCCCTGCTCCGCTTCCGCGAAGGCAGCAACACACTGCAACTCAAGGTGGGCATCTCTTTCCTGAGCTGTCTGCGAGCCAAGGCCAACGCCCACAACGAAATTCCACACTGGTCGTTCGAGAAAGTACACAACGAATTGTTAGGAAAATGGGAAGCTCTCTTCTCTAAAATTGAAATTGACGAAAAAGCCCCCGAAGCCCACAAACGAATGTTCTACACCGGCCTGTACCACACCATGCTGATGCCCGTAGACCGCACAGGCGAAAACCCGCTATGGAGTGATCCAGAGCCCTATTATGACGACTTCTATGCTATCTGGGACACCTACCGTACTTCATCGCCGCTTATCACACTTATAGACCCCAAACGTGAAGCTGATATCGTACGCTCACTGATAAACATATACAAACGAGACGGTTATATGCCCGACGCTCGCAGCGGCAACTGTAACGGACGGACGCAGGGCGGCTCAAACGCGGAGATTGTCATTGCCGACGCCTTCGTGAAGGGACTAAAAGGCATTGACTATGAACTGGCACTACAAGCTATGCTGAAGGATGCTACCGTAGACCCGGGTGGTAACCACGAAGCCGAAGGACGTGGCGGCCTACGCGAATATCTGGAACTGGGTTACGTACCCTGGGGCATCGACCGCGCAGGCAACCGAACCGTGGAATACAGCTACTGCGACTATGCTATCGCCCTCGTAGCAAAAGGGCTGGGTAAAGAAGAACTTTACCAACACTATCTGAAACAGAGCGGCAATTGGAAGAATCTGTGGCGCGACGACTACCGTCATAGTGGGGCACAGGGCTTCATCATGCCACGCGACGCGCAAGGCCAGTGGCTAGACAGTCTGCCCTATGGCCACAGTCGTGTGATGCAGCCGAAATACGTCTATACCCCCATGACCTTCGAAGGTCCTTGGTACACCCCTTGGTGGAGCATGTTCTTCTACGAAGCCTCTTCCTGGGAATACTCGCTGAGCATTCCGCACGACGTACCGGGGCTGATTGAGAAATGCGGCGGACCGCAGGCTTTCGAACAACGGCTGGACACGTTCTTCATACGCAACTACTATAACGTGAACAATGAACCTTCGTTCCTGACTCCTTGCCTCTACCACTGGCTGAGCAAGCCATGGAAGAGCAGCGACCGCATCCACACGATCCTAGCCGAAAGCTACAACGACGGCCCCGTAGGCCTGCCGGGCAACGACGACTCGGGCGCCATGTCCTCGTGGCTTGCATTCCACATGATGGGCCTCTATCCTAATGCAGGACAGGATTATTACCTAATCAACACCCCACTACTGCACACCACCACCTTACATCTAGAGGGAGGACACGATTTTCGCATCGTAGCCGAAGGCCTATCGGAGAAGAACCGCTACATCCAAAGCGTGACACTGAACGGACAGGACTACCCATACTCCACCCTACGCCATAAGGACCTGACGAAGGGCGGCACGCTGGTACTGAAAATGGGGAAGAAGCCCTCTGAATGGGGAAAGGAAATGTTTAAACCCGAAAACTAAAATCAGACAAGAGATATGAAACAGAAAATAGTAATGATTTTGCTCCTGCTGGGCTTTGCCATCGGAGGAGCCGCACAGAACGCCCTGCCCGACACCCTGCTCTTCGTCTTCAAGCTACACGGACAGACACGCAAATATGAGATGACCTTTACGCCCAAGAATGATGCCCTCGTCCTGAACTGGCGTATCCTGCGCAACCTGAAGTGGCAGAAAGGCTCGTACGCCCTGACGCCACAGGCCGTGGAAAAAGGCACCGTCCTCAGTTTCCTGATGCCAGAAGACGGCAGGCACGTCACTCTGCCCGAGCATGAGACCGCCTACATTCTTTCGCAGCAAGCCTACCGCAGCCTCAAGGCACGGCAGCGCTTCGATTACAACCATACGGAATACATATTGCTGGACAGCGACGAGCGTGTTGCAGACTTTGCCCTCCTGCACGTGCGCGATACACTGGAGGGCGGTGAGATGTGGATTCTAGACAACCCTGCCCTCCCCCTTGTATGGAGCATGCAAAACAATCCACTGGAAATAAACTGGCGGGTGGAAGACATCGTGAAATGATACAGATGTTTGGATATGCCGTCTATACAAGCTGTAACCTGATGCGCTCTCAGATAGTAACCTGATGAGCCATCAGGTAGTAAGCTGACGGGGATTCAGCCAATGAACCTCAAGAAACTCCTCTTTCAATCCATCAACTCCAAAAAGTAGCGACGTAAATCCGCCCAATCATAATAAGGTCCCTCAACAGCCTTCAAGAGCAAATGCGCTTCGCGCTCGTTATGGAGTAGTTTCACCAGCACCCGCCCTGCAGCATTGCGGAAGAATACGAGTTGCAGGTTAGCTGCCATCGGTGAAACACGATAGTCCTGCCAAGCCAAGTGGAATTTCTCAATATCTGCTTCACGCCCGTTGCATCCTTCTACACCCATCAGGGCAAGTAAACGAATAAGGTGAGTATCATGCCCAAAGCGAAGGTCAGCGCAAGGCCTTCCAGCAGCAATGGCCTTGTCGGCACTCTCCACTATGTTACGTAGCAAAGCAGTAGCCTGGCGAGGCATCAGCCCTCCATTGAGCGGAGCGGCGGCATTGCACACGTACATACGGGCGTTTACCACTTTCCAAAGGGCCATTAGCTCGTCGTAGGTAAAAAGGTCAAAGAAAGCGACACCCTTCAAATGGTCGCAGTTCTGCATGTCGATGGCAATCCAATAGATATCCTCCATCAGCTTCCGTTCCTGTTCATAGGACATGCGGACGGGCAAAGTGACCAGAGCCTTCACAAAACGTTCCGGTTGTATCTGCTCCCGCTCGAAACGGCGGAAGTCGGCACGCCACGCCGCCGTATCGGAACAGAAAGCCTCGGCCTCGGGCGAGGTATGGGCGATGTAGTCCATGTAGCACTGGTAGGCCCTGCGACTGACACGCAAGCGGGGATTCTGCTCCTTCAAAGCCTCGGTGAAATAGCTCATGCTCATAGCGCAACGCAACGACGTAGACGAGCGGGCATCGACCACTGCACTGTCGGCAAATACCGACGGAAATGATGTAAACATACGGTAGGCAATATCGTGATGTTGACGTTCGCCTAACGGCGTAATATTGCCGCTACGCCCACGAGCATCTTCCCACACGCGATGCAAACGGCCACGTACATCCTCGCCCAACGTCGTAAGTGCATGCACGGTAGCCAGTGAATCGAACACATCGACCACACGCTTGTAATGCACATCATCGGTACGCCAACGGGAACCATGTCGCCCGTAGTGCGAGATGTAAAATGCCTCAAAACCAGCAGGAGGCGGAGTCTGCACAACAGCCGGTGTCGGATAGGCAAAATAAATACTCCCCAGTTCTTCGTTGGTGGGCTTTAGTTGTGCAGTGGCCATCCCCACTGCACACACGCATACATATAGTAAGACAACTATTCTGTTCATAACATATCAGAAATTAAAGTATATTTTATCGGGCCACAACGACGTTTGTCGAAGCCTTCTGCTTCAGCAGCTCCCCGGAAGCCGCCACAGGACGGGTGTCTCCCCACTTCAGGCGAGGATTATTGATATAAATATCACTAGCCGTATCAATATAGAAGCCATAAACCTTGTCGTTCACAAAACCTTCACCCACACAAGGTCGTTTGTCGTATACACCTCCCGGATAATCCGTTCGTTTTAACAATTGAATATCAATATCGTCAAAATAAATATGGTTCACCTTACCGGGCACATCACCACCGACAAACACACCATTTTCACTGATGCACTTCACATTAGAAAACCAGATACGGCTCACTTCACCACACCGTCCTTCAGTAGCTCCTTTTGGAAAACGCCAGCCCGCATCCTTATGATTACCCACGGCACGAGGATAAGAAGTGACATAAATTGGCTCAGCCTTTCCCCACCACACATCTGACCATAGACGACAATCTACAATCATATTGTCAAACACAACATTCGTTACAGTACCTTCATCACGATTCTGAATGCCAATGCCACGGTTACTATCACGAATGATGCAATTATTAAATAAAACATTATTGATAACATCCATATTCTCAGAACCGATCTTGATGGCACAAGAGCGGGAAACCATCGTACAGTTGGTCACCACTACATCTTCACAAGAGCCATATTCCTCAAACTCACGACGGTTTTTCAGGCAGATACAATCGTCGCCCGACTCGATGTAGCAGTTGGCTATGCGGACATGGCGCGAGTGATCCACATCAATACCGTCACCGTTACGTATCTTCAGGTTATTACGGATACTAATACCCTCTATCACTGCATCCTTACATCCGATAAGATGCACAGTCCAATAAGGACTGTTGCAAAGAGTAATATCACGGATAACCAGTCGGTCGATGGCTTCCAGCGTCAACACATGAGGACGTGGATCGAAGTCTGTCACCGGCTTCAGTTCATACGAATCTTCCAATTCCTTACCCATAAAAGCTACACCATTACCGTCAATGGTTCCCATCCCAGTAATAGAAACCTGCTCCAGATTCTTTCCACTAATCCACATCATGCCTTCTCCACGGTTCTCGCGAAAAGCACTTTCTGTATAGACAGACTCATCGGGGTTGGCCAACAGGCGTGAATTGGCTTCCAAGTGCAGTTCCACAAACGATGCCAGTTTGAAGGGACTACACAAAAAAGTATACCCGGCAGGCACCAGCACCTGTCCGCCACCAGCCTGTGCACAGGCGTCAATAGCAGCTTGAATAGCAATCGCATCATCAGTCTGCCCGTCGCCCACTGCACCAAAGTCCATAATATTGAATACATTGCCTGTCTGCTTCTGTCCTCCACAGGCAGCTAACAATAAACAACTGAAAACGAAAAAGATGTATTTAATTCTCATATCTATGATAATGATTAATGACCAATCTTTTCAATTACCTTCTTATTACTTCTGGTGGACAATCCTCCGGCAAACTACCCCACTCCCGATTGGGTTCAGGCCCCATCTCCAGTTCCAACGTGCCACCTTTCACAATGTCGGCATGATCCAGGTAGTTTTTGAGATAAGGCTGTCCGTTCAATGTAGCACGCTGGATATAGATATTCTGCTCCGAAGTCCCTCTAGCCTGAATAGTAAACGGCCGGCCTCCTTCCGGACAGAGCGTAACGGATGGAAAAGAAGGACTCGCCAACATATAATAGGGCGTACCCGGACAAACAGGATAGAAACCCATAGCTGCAAACATATACCAAGCCGACATTTGTCCTGCATCATCGTTTCCGGCCAATCCACCAGGGGTATTATGATATTCCGTATCCATAATATGGCGGACAACCCGTTGCGTTTTCCATGGTTGCCCAGCATAGTTAAACATGAAAGCTACCTGATGGCAAGGTTCATTACCATGCCAATAACGGCCCTCAGAAAACATTGAATCAAGCTTGGCAACATAACAATCCTTGCCTCCCATTTTTTCCATTAGGCCGTATGGGTCTTGAGGCACATACCACGTATAATGACAAGGAGCACCTTCGGTAATAAAGCGTGTAAAACGGAATGCATTGTTCTCATCCAGGAAAGTACCGTCAGCCCGGCGTCCTTGGACATAACCGGTACGGGGATCAATGACGTGACGATAATTACGGGCACGCTCCACCAAAGCATTATAGTCATCCTCCTTCCCTAAAGCAGCAGCAATTTGTGCCAATGCAAAATCATCATAAGCATACTCCAAGGTGCGCGATACCTGCTCGCAGGTATGAAACGCATCAGGCACACTGTCTTCCAAAGGAATATAACCATACTTTAAATAAGAGTCGAGCGCACGCCGTCCCATACCGTTACGATATTCTTCTAAAGAGGCAGGACATTCAAATGCATTCTTCCGTAGTCCCTCGTATGCTTTATTGATGTCAAAGTTCCGTATCCCCTTGCTCCATGCGTCGGCTACTACCGACGCCACATGGTCACCAATCATGGCTGATGTATAACTGTTCCAACAGGGGAAAATGGGCATCCAGCCACCTTGCTCATACTTGCAGACCAACGATTGCATCATCTCACCTCCCTTCTGAGGAGTAATCAGATTGACCAGTGGATGCAAGGCCCGATACGTATCCCACAGGCTGTAGTCATCGTAATAAGTCTGTCCCTTTTTTGTCTGCATTATTGGAGTTCCGGTTGCGAAAGCTGGATAGCGACCGTCCACATCGTTAAACGTACGTGGTAGGAAGCTAGCCCGATAAAAAGCTCCGTAGAACTTGGCCAATGCTTCTTCGTTATCAGTCTCCACCTGAACGAGATTAAAACGCCGCTCCCAAATATCCGTCAATTCACGGTGCACCTGTTCAAAGTTCCAATGGGGTATTTCTGCCTGCAAATTCTGTTCCGCACCGTTCTCGTCCACAAAAGACGAAGCAGCCTTCACCAACACCTCTTCTCCTGCTTTCACCTCGAAAGCCAAATAAGCTCCCACCCCCTGACGCCCATTCAATTCCAAAGAAGCATCAAACAATGAATCTATCGCAAAGGTTCCATAACCGCTTATCTTTTTCTGAAGTTCAACCACAAAATGGCCACTGAATCCAGCCGGTTCTCCCCAACCTTGATAAATGCGATGCACGGGGTTACAACCATAAATACGGCTGTTCACCGTATCGATATGCACGGAACCTAGACCTTCATCACTGTTAGGAGTGACCACCAGATAGGCTTTACCTGCCTTCTGATAGGTAAAACGAAAAATGGCCGTACGCGAACGGGCCGTCAATTCAGCTCGAATATCTTCATCAGGCAAAGTAACAGCATAATAGGCAGGCGTAGCCACTTCATCAGCATGGAAAAAACGTGTAGCACGAGACTCAACCTGACAACGCAAAGTGCCATACAACGGCATCAATGTCATAGAACCATAGTCCTGCGTGCAACCGCCCACAATCCAATGGGAATTGCGAAACCCCTGAAAAAGACTGTCACGATAATAATAGGGAGCGATACACTTCTTTTCGGAATCGCGAGTCTGAGGTGTCCAAAAATTCATGCCGTTAGGCTCGAGAACAGCAGGTAAAGTCTGTCCGTATTCTTCGGTATTCTTGCCGAACATACCAGCTGTCCTTGTTGTATTGGCAGCTGTTCCCACCCGTGTATCCACGTATGACAGATACGATGTTCCAACAGGAACATCAGTACAACCAACATGGAAGCACAGACAGAACACGAACAACACTATTGCTGCAATCACAGACATTCTCATAACTTTATATATATTTTCTTCTTATACAACGGATAACCCGCTGCTGCCATCAGCAGCATGAACAACAACGAATAGACAGCAGAAGCCAAATAAGGATTGGCCACCAACGAATGTATCATATCATAAACTGGCGGCTTGACACCTGTAACGCCAATCACAATAGCAAGGACTTCACTCAGCACATACAAAAACAATGGGTTAACACCGAACAATTCAAAAAAACGACACCAACGCCGTTTATCTTTATAGTCAATAAAGTACATTAACATAGCCTGGAACATAGCCGCCAAGCCGCAAGTAGTCAAGGCAAATGTAGGCGACCAGATACGCTTGTTAAGCGGAAAAGCCTCGGTCAACAGGAAACCGACAGACATCATCAAGAAACCCACTACAAAAAGTCTGACAATTTTCTTTTCTAGTGTATCGGCCTCCATGATTAAACGCCCACAACAAAAGCCTATCAAGGTATGGGCTATGGAGGGCAGAGTACTGAACAGCCCTTCAGGGTCAATTGGGCTCTTCTGATACAGATGGCCGACGCCCAACACGGCACGGTCAATCACGGAAAGCAGGTTGGTCTCATCGGGTACATATCCATTGGCTGCCAGCAAAAAGATACCATATCCGGCCAACAGTATTCCCGCTATCCACCCCATCCATTTATGGGGAACATACAAAGCCAAAAAAGAAGCAGCACAATAGCAAAGGGCAATACGCTGTAATACTCCAGTCAACCTCAAATGGGCAAATGGCAGAAAATCACCCTCACAAATATGGTCGAACCAATGGATAGCAATACCAATCAACAGGATAAGTAAAGTGCGTTTCAGTATTTTCCACACGACAGTCCCCGACGGCTCAAAATGGAATTTACGGAGAGCTATATAAGTCGATATTCCCATGATGAACAGGAAGAAAGGAAACACCAGGTCGCAAGGGGTCATGCCATTCCATGCCGAATGGCGTAACGAGTCATAGGACAAACGCCCTCCAGCATTGTTCACCACAATCATTCCTGCCACAGTAATCCCTCTCAGCACATCGAGCGACAATAATCTTTTCTTCGGTAAAACCTCCGTCATGGCATTTTTCTTTACACATTAATCGTTCTGTACCAGTCTGATGGCCTTCTTGGCCAACTCAATACAATCGCCTTCGGGTTCGGCAGTATAGGGATTCTTGGCCAACGTCCAAGGCTCTTCCATAGCATAATAGTCCAGTTTCACTTCGGACTTACCGTCCAGCTGGTCCTGCAAGGTCCTCCAATAGGCTGCCCAGCGCATATAGTAGAAATCGCGCAAGATACCGTTCCACTCCTTATGTGCATAATCACGCAAGCCACCGTCGTCAGCACAAGTACGATTGCCCCAAGTCGTAATCTGCACACGAGCATTCCATTCATAAAGGTCTTTCTCTTCGGGTGTAGTACCCAATTTGCGGGCCTGCTGAATCCAGCGGCCTACACGGAACTCACTACGCGTACCCAGCAGGCTGTCTTGCATCATCAGCAAGTCGAGAAAACGTTTGGAGTCGCGGGCAAAACGTCGCCTATCGAAACTCTTGAAGTCGGCCACCGTACGATTATAAACAATACGGGCCTCATCAGATATGGCCTGACGTACCATGTCAACCAAATCGTATTCAAAATTATTATTGCCACGATACTTGTCGGCCACTTCCACCATCAGGGCAGCTGCTTCGGCCGTCACGGTGGGGTCATAATAATTTTGCATCTTCGACCAACTGCTGGCCTGGAAGTTGTTCAGCGTGGGACGCCCGCAGAAGATGGACTCATGAGGTCCCTGTTGGTTGTTACCGAAAGGACAGTTATAGATCGAATTAGCCAAAATCATCCAAGCCTGCTCAATCTTGGCGTCGCGTACGCCATAGCGGGCATAGACATAATCCTTCAGCCATTCTTCTTTGGTAAATTTCTGGGGGCGCCAAGGCAACTCACACATCAGTTCAAACATCACTGGATTATTTTCCGAACCTTCCATCGTCAAGCCAATGCCCTTCAGATGAGCTGCCAACGGATTATTCTTAGTCAGATAGAAGTTATTGAGCAACTGATCCATACGCCCGTGCAGGCCTACATTGCCACCAAAATTTTCAAGCATACAGAACAGCCAATCATGCTGTTCGTAACCTTTATCACGTTTCCAGATGGAAGGAATACCCCACATAGGACGGCATTCGCTGAAGAGGTCAAGGATGAGCAAATCACCATTTTTCAGATTCTTGATCATTTCAGGACGGGGATTTTCCGTCCATCCCTGTACCACCCAGACAGCTTTCGGATTCACCTTCTTCATTTCTGCCATCACAGCCTTTCCAGCCGCATCAAAATCCACTTCATCTGCGTTTTCCAATTCATGGAAAGGATCCATGGAATAATAGTCAGCCTTGCCAAAAAGTTTCTGCTGCTCACTATAATAAAGAGAAGCTATTTCGCTATAACGAGGATCGGTAGGTTGTAGGAAAGCAGGGCGAACAAATCCATTCCACAATTCCGGTTTCTCAATATCAAGCCCCATCTTTTCATCGGCATCGTGAGGTACCATACCGCTATAACCAGGGAAAACAGGCTTAATGCCGTATTCTTTCATTCGTTTCAGGATTTTCTTTTGCAAGGCCTCCTGTTGGGTGTACCAACTATCGGGATTGGGGCCTCCCCAACCTTCCAAATTATTCATGGCCCACCAAGCCAAAAAAGCCGGACCGGCAATGAAGCGATTCACCTCATCGCTGCTATAACCCAACTTCAGAAGCATGTTACGCCACACGCACTCCATACCGACAGCCGCTAAAGGCAAGTTGATACCATGCAGAGCCATCCAGTCGATTTCTTTCTCCCAGCGTTCCCAATCCCAGAAAGCCATGGAATAAGAATAGGTACAATAATTGAAATCGTAACGCAAACTCAAATCCGTCTCCTTGCGCAGTTTTTCTTCAACAGGTGGCAGCACATCAGGCAACTTAGCCTGCATACCGTTCCAGGTAAGATGAATGCCAGCATAATATTTCAGATACCAGTTGAGTCCCGTAGCAATATTAACATAAGTATTACCACGTACCACAACCTTCTTACCCTTCTGGTCTAATTCAAAAAAATCTTTGTCACTTTTCTTCAATTCAATGACAAACTTGTGCGACGCTCCCTTATCTATCCTTTCAAGCAACCCATCAATAGGATTTGCAAACAATTGAACACTCCACACGGATATTAACAGGATAAGTAAACTGATTTTGTTCTTCATGATACTATTTCTATTTATGCAACAAATATAGAGACTTTCATCTAGCTATAAGTGGAAAATAGAAAAGTTTAGGAAGAATATAGTCCAGTCTGCAACCTGAAAAGACAAATGGCCTCCTTAGTCCTTCTTAAATCCGCTACTGGGCAAATAACCGAAAAACTCTTTAAAACATTTAGTGAAATACTTAGGATCATTAAATCCTACAGCATAAGCAACTTCGGAAACATTAATATCGCCTTTTCCTTCTTGAATCATTCGCCGAGCTACATTCAATCGATAATTCTTCATAAATTGTCCGATAGGCTGTCCCACCAGTGCATGCATTTTACTATTTACCAAAGTTTTGCTGTATCCCATATCACGTACAAAACATTCCAAATTATACTCTGAATCCGCATAATTCTTTCCCATTAACTCAATAGCTTTATTAACAAACTGCTGATCTCTGGATTCTTCCTTTATATGCAATTCGCTTACATTACCACTGGCTGAGAATTTTTTCTTGTAACTATTCCTAAGATTAAGAATGTTTCGAATGCGCAACAAAAAGACCTCTTCATCAAAAGGCTTACAAATATATTCGTCAACTCCAATCTCAAAACTTTTCTTCTCTTGTACATCCGAAGAAATAGCCGTAAGCATCAAAAATGGAATATGCGATGTAAGTAAATTATCCTTTATACGCCGTGAAAGTTCCATGCCATCCATAACAGGCATCATCAGATCGCTTACAATCAAATCGACCGAATGCTTTTGTACAATCCGAAGTGCTTCTTCCCCATTCTCCGCCTCAAGAAAACGATAATCCTTCGACAACAAAGAACAAACATAGGCACGCATATCCTGATTGTCTTCTACAACAAGAATCGTTTCTTTATGAGTATCTTCCCCAACCAAGTCTTCCTGTGTTGTTTGTGACCCAATAACAGTATCAACATTAGTAGAAGAAATCTCATGCTCAGCCTGTAACAAAGGAAGCAATATCCGAAAAGACGCTCCACGTCCCTGATTATTACGAGCAAAAATGACGCCGCCATGTAGTTCAATGATACGCTTACATAAAAAAAGTCCTATGCCTGTACCACTTTGCCCGAAAATCGGATGTTTATCGCCAGTCTTAGACTGAAAGAAACGATCAAAGATTTTATCCATATCCGCTTCAACTATCCCATATCCTGTATCACAGACATTAATATAAAGTTGTGGCCCCTTTTCTCCACCTTTCGGAATGGCAGCAACAAATACATCAATACGTCCATTATCCGGTGTGAACTTAATGGCATTCGCTACCAAATTGACCAAAGCCTTACGCATATAAGCCACATCTATCATTACACAAGGATGATCGATACGAGTATATAGACAAATCTCAATCCCACGCTCCCGCGCAAACACCTTAAACGGTAACAACAATTCTGAAACGAAGTCAACAAAATTACAACCCTTCCGATCCAAAATCACTTTGTTCATATCCAACTTCCGAAAGTCCATCAGCTCATTCACCAATGAAAGCAAATAACCTGAATTGCGTTCTGCTATCTGCAATTGAGCTTTCACCTCCTCATCTTCAACGACTTTTAAAGCATGTTCAATGGGGCCATGAATCAATGTCACAGGTGTCCTGAACTCATGAGTAATGTTCGTAAAGAAGGTTATTTTCTCTTCTGTAGCCTCTTTTACCTGTTCAGCCATCACTTCCAGTTGTTTATTTTGCACAGCCAATTCCTGGGTACGTTCTTCCACCTTCTGCTCCAATTCAGCCCGTTGCTGACGATAACGCTTCATCTTTCTGTGATAAAATGCCCAAATCAATGCTCCCAATGCCAGTAACAGGATTAAATAAAACCAGACCGTTTTATAAAAATAAGGTATAATGTGTACTTCGACTTCAGTCACATGCTCCGACCACTGCCCCATCTCATTGGTAGCACAAACCTGCAGAACATAATCGCCAGGAGGCACAGCTGTATATCTGATGACACAATCTCCCGGCCTTGTTTCATTCCACTCCCTTTCATACCCCTTCATCCGATACGAAAAACGAATGCGATTGCTACATGCATAATCCCCCGTTGTCACCCCTATTGAAAAACGACTTTCTCTCTCATGCAAGGTAATCAATGAAGTTTGTGTAATACTACGATCCAGATAGTCACCACTTGAAGGATAAATCAGATTACCAGCCACCGTTAAAGAAGTCAATTTAACGACACGATCTGCATAAGATGAGGCGAGTTCTTCAGGTCTGATAATCAATACCCCCATATTAGTCGCAACATAGATCCGGTCATATTTGGACGAATAATGAATACCATTCCAAGAATATTGTGTAAACGGCAAACCGTCACCTGCTGTATAATTCGTAAACGACATCGTCATTCTGTCCAACTTACAAATTCCCTCGTGAGTCATAATCCACAGATCACCTTGCCCGTCCTGCGTCATACCGATAATAGTATTGTCCGGCAATCCATTCCGAACCGTATAATTCGTAAACTCGAAATGCCCTCTTTCATCCTCCGAAACCTTATACAGCCCACTTCCATTACCGCCTAGCCACAAGGTTCCATCCTTATCCTCTAAAATACTATTGATTTTCTCCAACCTCATTGATTTCGGCTCGTCCAATTTATATTTAAAGTAGGTATATCTAACGTTTTTATGCGACTTGGCATACACAAATAAATCCAACATCAACAACCCACGAGTCGTCCCTATCCATAAACGTTTCTTTTTATCGACACAAAGTGTCGGTATCATCTCAAACTCATTGTCGATACCATCAAAAAGGACCCGTTCAAACGTTTTCGAATGCTTATCATAAAACAACACACCACGTGTAGAGCCAAACCATATCCCTTCATTGATAACATCTTCACATGCACTACTGATAAAATCCCCCTTCAAAGTCGCAAATTCCTCACGAGTATAACGTCGGAAACGTCGATTTCCTGCCACATTCAAATCCAACTCATTGATCCCGACTCCCCATGTGTATGCCCACAAATGATGATCCGAATCAATCAAAAGGCCATTTATTGTATTATTAGTGAGTGAGCTTGGATCGTTCGGTGCAAACACATAACGCTCGCATATTCCAGTTTCCAGGTTCCAACGAGCCAGACCTCTCTCCAACATACAAATCCATAAATTTCCGTCTCGATCTTCACGTATAGCATTAACCGGGAAATTTTCTCCAACGGCAGACGCGTCCTGATCCGGACACCATAATTCCGTCTGAAGGCGTTTGGGAGAAAGCAGATTAATCCCTCCCGTTTCTGTACCCAGCCAAATCGTTTCACCCGACGTATAAATGCAATCTATCGCATTACAATTAATAGTTCCATTTCCTTGAGTCCGGTTCTGCCGAATAAAAGAGAAAGTATCCGTTTCACGATGATAAACATTTATTCCATTCAATGTAGATACAACAATATGCCCCTGCTCCGTCATTTTGATATCCGTTATATATGCCTGACTCAACATGCCTGGACGATGAGTTGAATAACGATATCGCTGCATTTGATGGGTCGACTCATTATATTTAAATAAACCCCTATTTGTTCCAATCCACAAGAAACCACCCTCCTCAAGCATACAAGAAATTCTCCAGTCTTCGCTAAAAGGTACCAAATCATTCGATAAAGGCTTTTTCTCCAACAGATGTCCTGGTTTCTTTTCAAGTACATATACCTGATTATCCAGTCCTGCACAAATACGATCTCCAACATCCATCACGGCTTTAACGGGGGAAGAGCAAGATTCTTTCAAACAATAGTAATTACCGATACCTCCTGTTTCATCCCACTCTATACACCACAAACTATTACTACAAGAGACCCATAAATTCCCAGCTTTATCCTTATAAAGAGAATGAATATATCCATCTGCCAATGGTTGCAATGTATCATTCGATAAAGAATAAAAATCAATAACGGCATAGGTGTTCAAATCAATGGCTTCAAGTCCTCCCTCAGATCCGATCCACAACCGACGAAAATTATCCTCACAAAGTACATGCACAAAATCATTTTTCAACTTTAACGGCTGCGTCTGTGTATTAATGCTCATGACCTGGTAACCGTCATATCTACCGATACCATTATGAGTAGCCATCCATATAAATCCTTCTGAATCACAGAGAATATCATCCACAAAACTATGAGGAACTCCCTCACTCTCTGTTATATAATGATAATTGTATTTACTGAAAAAGCGTTCGTCCGACTGTGAAAAAGCAGTCAGAACAATGATATATAAAAGAAAGAAAACAATCGACAATCGTAGTTTCATAGTGCTCGTAATCATGTGTGAGTTTCGTTGTACAAATATAGTGATATCCTCCCAAACAATAAAATCGCATTTAGCGTAAAAGGAAGATTAGCAGAGGCAAATAATCTTTCAATTCTACAGCAAGCTGCTTCAAAGCCTGTTGGATTCGATAATCCACCGTTTTAACCGATACATCCAACCGTTCTGCAATTTCTTTATAGGTCATATCCTTAAAACGGTGCATAACGAACGCCTCTCGATACGTTTCCGGCAGATGGGATATGGCTTCATTCAATTTCCTGCTCAAGCTGTTTATCGTACACAAATCACTTTCTTCCAGGACATTTTCTATTATATCCTGATAAAAACGTGTGTCCGCTTGCAGTTTTACTTGTTCCTGCTCGATCCGATTCAACGCTTTACGATAAACCACTTTCAACAAATATTTCGCTAAAGAAGTCTGGACGATTTCCTCTTCCCGATGCTCCCAAAGCCACAACAAAGCATCCTGAGCAATTTCTTCCGCATTTTCGGTACTGACAAACCGCTTCCCATATGCGCACAACAACGGATAATATTTCCGAAAAAGTGCATCAAAAGCTTTTGCCTCCCCATTTCGAAGCCTGCTCAACAAAAGATTATCTACATGCAGCGTTTCCATGTCATAGCTTTGCTCTCATTCAATTCAATGTGCAAAAATAGTTTTTCTAATGAAAAAGACTGTTATCTCAGAAGCATATTTTTCGCTTCAATAAGGAAAAGCAAGAAAATCCAAAACCCGCCAAGTGTTAATAAATAATAAAATCAGAAAAAGAGTTTAGGAACTCTCCGTTCCCGCCTGTCTCTTTTACAAACGAGTCATCTATGAACGAACAACAGACCAACATAGAGCAACGATTGATCGAGTATTACGAAGGCAAACTCGAAGGAACGGCGTACGATGAAGTCAAAGCCTGGATTGCCTCGTCCGAAGAGAACCTTCGTATGGCTCGCCGTATCTATTCCCTACTGCTGGCCGTAGATGTACATCAAATCAGCAAAGAGATTGATACAGAAAAGGCATTGAAGAAGGTAAAAGGTAGAAAGATTGCACAAAAGAAATCAATCAGTTGGTGGGAATGGGGACAGCGTGCTGCCGCTATCCTCATCCTGCCTTTGATTGGGCTTTTGATTTGGCAACAAAGCCGTATGCAATCCGCCTCTCCTGTAGCCGAGACATTGGAAATACGTACGAATCCCGGCATGACTACTCGTCTGCACTTACCCGATGGCACTTACGTATGTCTAAACTCAGGTTCTACATTGATTTACCCATCCAGTTTCACAGGCGATACGCGTTCGGTTTATTTGGTTGGTGAAGCCTATTTTGAAGTAACCAAAGATACCCAACATCGCTTTGTTGTTCACACTCCCAGCCAATCAGCCGTCGAAGTATATGGCACCCACTTCAATATAGAAGCCTATCCCGACGATCCAAACATTACAACCACGCTGACCGAAGGTAAAGTAGGTTTCCTTTATAAAGAAGGTACCATCACTAAACGGGCCATGTTAGATCCCGGTCAGAAGCTGATATACGATACAACCAACCAACGTCTGTCACGCCACCTCACTTCCGGCCTTTCCGAACTGTCTTGGACCGAAGGAAAAATCATTTTCGAAAACACACCTCTGCCCGAAGCTCTCCACATGCTAGGAAAGCGCTTTAATGTAGACTTTATAGTGAAAAACACGAAACTGAACGACAGCCGTTTTACAGGAACCTTTACAACCCAACGGTTGGAGAAAATCCTGAAATATTTTGAAATTTCATCCCGTATCCGCTGGCGATATTTGAACGATCCTGATATTTATCAAGAAAAGATACGAATTGAAATTTATTAAAAAGATACACCACTGTCCCCACTGTAACTAAAAAGACTAATACATTAACAGAAAAACCATGATCATGAAAAACAGAGCCCCGTAACTACAAAAAATACGGAAAAATGCGCCAACATTTTTCCGTACAAAAAAAGTCCGTGAGACACACAAACTTTATTTTTCACTAAATTCATTACAAAGTTATGAAAAACAACCGAAATTTCCAAAAGCTGGAAATCGGAAGGCCCTTGTATGCCTTCACAAAAAAAATTCCTTTAGTTATGAAACTGTTTATTTTTTACCTCTTCTGCTCCATCGGTATGTTGCAAGCCGTAGAAAGCTACGCGCAAAATGCCCGACTATCTTTGAATGTAGAAGAAGAAACCGTCGCCAACATCCTCCAACAAATAGAGAATGCGTCAGATTTTGATTTCTTCTACAACAATTCACATGTCGATTTAGACCGTCGTGTATCCGTATCTGCACACAATAGTGATATATTCACTATCTTAAATGAAGTATTTGAGGGAACTGAAGTTCATTATACTGTGCTCGATAAAAAGATTATTTTATCTACAGAATTAGAAGCTTCCGCTCAAGGCATCAAACAACAAGGTAATGTTGTTAAAGGAAAGGTCGTAGACATGAAAGGAGAGCCTGTAATCGGCGCTACGATTAAAGAAATGGGCACAAATAATGGTGCCATTACTGACATTGATGGCAACTTCTCTATTACAGTACAACCTAACGCCTCACTGGAAATTTCATTCATTGGATATAAAACTGAAATACAGAAAGCCGTAACTGGTAAGACTTTGGCAATCACATTAAAGGAAGATAATGAAATGCTGGATGAGGTAGTCGTTGTTGGTTATGGGACTGTAAAAAAACGCGATCTCACAGGTTCTGTATCTAGTGTCCGCGGTAGTGATCTTGAAAAAAGTGGTGCCCCTTCTATTGCCCATTCCTTAGGAGGTAAAGCTGCAGGATTATATGTACGCCAAAACAGTGCACAGCCCGGTGGCGGTTTAGACATACTAGTACGTGGCGCAGGTTCCATCAATGCCAACAATACGCCATTATATATTGTTGACGGTTTTCCAATTGCCCAATTAAATCAATTGTCTGGTGGCGACGCGAAGATGGATCCGGGAACACAAGGTATCTTAAATTTCCTAAATCCCAATGATGTAGAATCTATAGAAGTCTTAAAGGATGCCAGTGCAACTTCTATATACGGAGCCCGTGCAGCCAATGGCGTTGTAATTATAACAACCAAACGAGGAAAAGAAGGAAAAGCTAAAGTTAATTACTCCTACAATTATTCATTCCAAAAATATGCAGACAAATATGATTTGCTTTCCCTGTCAGAATGGATGGAAGAAAAGAACAAAACGACATGGGAATTATGGATATGGAATAACAAAGTAGCTCCTTGGGGCAATCGCACATTGGAAGAAGCCATCAACAATCCCGTTAATGGCCTTGCTTATGAGCTACCTTATACAGAAGAAGAAATTGCAAATGCCGGTCAAGGAACAGACTGGTTGGGACTTATTACTCGAAACGGGCAGATTCAAGAACATAATCTCAGTGTCCAAGGGGGAAGTAAAGAAACCCAATATGCGCTGTCATTCAATTATTATACCAATGATGGTATTGTAAAGAATTCAGGCATGGATCGTTACACTCTCAAAGCTAATTTTGATCAAAAGTTTTTGGACATATTCAAAATCGGTACCAACCTGACATTGACTCGTATAGAAAATGACAACACTCAGCTAGGATCTGCACAATATGAAAATTCCGGTATTATTCGTTCTGCCATACAAATGGGACCGCATATAAAAGCATACGATCCAGAAACTGGGGAATATCCAATTAATCCTTTGTTAGGAACTCAACCGAACCCTTATTCTTTATTAAACAATATAGATAAAGGTACTGTTGATCGTTTTTTGGGAAATATCTTCCTCGAAGCTACACCAATTGATGGCTTAACCCTTAAGGTGAATGCCGGTATAGACAAAGCCGAACAAAAAAGAAGAACATACCAACCCAAAACGACCTTAAATGGTAATAAACTACAAGGAGTGGGAGCTATTTACAACGTAGACAACAACCAATACTTACTGGAAGGAACAGCAACCTATTCTAAAGTTTTAGCCGACATTCATCAAATAAATCTTTTGGCAGGTACTTCTTATGAGCAGTTCAACTACGAATCATCTAACCTCAGCAACAACAATTTCTTGACGGATGGATTCATTTATAACAATCTAGGAGCAGGAATTGGTGTAAAAGGAGTGGGATCTGGGTATTCAGAAAATAAAATGTTATCCTATTTTTTTAGAAGTAACTACATTCTAAAAAATCGTTATTTATTAACAGCCACGTTACGCGCAGACGGAGCAAGCGTTTTCGCAAGGAATCACAAATGGGGTTACTTCCCTTCAGTCGCTTTAGGATGGACTATTAGTGAAGAAAGTTTTATGAAAAAGGCCTCTTCTTGGTTAGATATTTTAAAGCTAAGATTAAGTTGGGGACAAACTGGAAATTCCCAAATCGGCTCAAACGCTTTTGCTGCCTATTATGCAAGCAATGCATGGAACAAAGAGGATGGTTCCCAAGAAACAGGTGTATTCCAAGGCAGACTAGAAAATCCAGACTTAAAATGGGAAACCACAACAGAATGGAATCTTGGTATTGATATAGGCCTATTCAAGAATAGGCTATCAGCTACAATCGAATTATATCAAAAAGTCATCTCCGATTTGTTGAACTATAAGCCACTCAACTCTTATCAAGAAATCACAAGTGTCATTGCCAATGTAGGTAAAACACAAAGTAGGGGTATTGAAGTGACCTTAAATTCAAAAAATATTGTGAGCAAAGACTTCTTCTGGTCTACTGATCTTACTTTCACCAAATATCAAGACAGATGGAAAGAGAGAACTCCAGATTGGAAGCCTGCAGTTTATGAACAATACGACGCCCCAATACGAGCTATCTATTCCAGACGCGCTAGCCATATCCTTCAAATAGGAGAAGAAGCACCTGCTGCACAACCAGATTTGAAACCCGGACAACTCGTTATCAAAGATTTAAACGGATATGTAAGAGATGAGAATGGAGATCCTGCCGTCGATGAAAACGGACGTTTTATGTTACTAGGGCATCCAGATGGAATTATTGACGATGCAGATACCGAACTTATTGGCACCAGTGATCCAGGTTGGTTAGCAGGTATGACTAATACATTTAAATACAAGAACTTTGATTTAACAATCCAATTAAATGGTATGTTTGACCGCCTCATGCAAGATCCCACAGCTATGGCTTATGGTATATCAGGAGATGGTATTGCTCAATATGGTTACAATGCATTACGCAGTATTAAAAACAGATGGACATGGGATAATCCATCCACAAAACAGCCAAGCACATTTAATGGATGGGACAACACTTACGGATCTGGAGATTGGTTCTTTCAGAAAGCTTGGTTCATTCGAGCTCAAAATATTACCTTAGGCTACAACGTTCCCAATTCATTCTTACAAAAAACGAAATATATATCAAGTTTGCGGTTATATGCAAGTATAAACAATGCTTTTATCATTACTCCGTATGAAGGACTAGATCCTGAAACAGATTATTATACTGCAGCATACCCCAACGCACGCACATTTACTATGGGTATTAATGTTTCATTCTAAAATAACAGAATCATTATGAAAAAACTATTTTACAAATTCTGCAAACTATTTTCTATTATAATTTGCACTCTATTTTATAGCTGTGTAGAATTAACACCTCTAGATTATTCTGAAATCAATCCTGGTAATTTCCCCAAGACAGAAGAAGATTTAAAAGCGTTAGTTTTATCTTGCTACTATCCTCTTAGAGGGAATTGGTGGGATGGCATCCACACAACCTCGGAACGTGGAGTTATGTTTATCAATGACGCTACGACAGAAATACTCACACATACTTGGGGACCGGCAAAATATTGTTCTGAATTAAATTTTTTCCCTGAAACAACTGAAATCACCTGGTTCTATTACACCCCAAGCGCCCCGAATGGGTATGTCAATAAGATAAGTCGATGCACAATTGTTTTAAATCAGATACAAGAAAGTAGCGTATCCGACGAACTTAAAACTCGTTATTCAGCCGAGGTCAGATGTGCTAGAGGTATGTTAGCTTATATATTGTACGATATGTATGGCCCACTTACTGTGGCTCCCATCGAATTATTACTAAATCCTCTTGAAGAAAAACCCTTAGCACGTTTAAGCAAAGAAGAAATGGTAAAATTCATAGAAGAAGATTTACTATATGCCGCTGAATATTTACCGTATCCCTCAAAGGTAGAATATGGAAAATTCAGCAAAGGATTAGCTAAAATGCTATTAATCAGACTATATTTACATGAAAGTCCTGAAGATGGCAACTATTACACTAAAGTAGAGGAGCTCGCAAGAGAACTAATGACTTCTCAATATGGATATCAACTACAAAAAGATTATCCCAAAATGTTTGAACTTGAAGGACAAGGTAGTAGCAATAAAGAAATTATTTGGGCAATTCCATCGTCTATTGAAGGGCCAAATGCAAATCAATGGCATATGATGGCTCTACCGACAGATTTCAAACAAGGTGGAATGAATGGAGGATATGGAAGCATTACAAGTACATGGTGGTTTTATGATACATTTGAACCGAATGATACAAGAAAAACCTATTTATTAGATCATTATACAAGTAGTACAGGAGACATCATTGACCGAAACACCCCATCTTCACCTTTAGCACTAGGACCAATACCTATGAAATTCGGTTATGACCCAGGTGTAACAGGCGCTGGAGGTTTAACTGCAATAGACATCATAATTTACAGATATGCAGACGTTTATCTTTCATTGGCTGAAGCTCTAGTGATGAAACCAGGCGCATCCGCAGCTGATTATAAAGAAGCTTTAGAATATATGAACATTATTCGAAACAGAGCAAAACTTGCAAGTTTAGATTATTCAGATGTGGATACTCAAGAAAAGTTTATCAATCAACTCTTAACAGAACGTAGCCATGAGTTTTGGTGTGAGAACGGCCAATACCGAGCAGATCTAATTCGACATAATAAATTTGTACAAAGAGCTATTGAGGTAACTCAGACCCCATACGCCAATGAGTATAAAGAATTATATCCGCTTCCCTTATCTGCTATTGTTGACGGAAAAGGTGCGGTAAAACAAAACCCAGGCTATGACAAATAAGAAAGAACAGTATGAATAAGATATCATTATATATTATAAGTATTTGTTTAATAATAAGTTTTATTTCTTGTGGGAATAAGCAAAAGGAAACAGATGATATTCTTCCAGACAAGCAATTATCAACAGTTGCATATGTACCATCTCAAGAAATATTCCCCAATCCAGAAAGAGGTTTCTATAAACAATTTACTGGATATGGAGACAATTCACTATCTAGTAGCACGCTTAAAGGATTGAGGAAAGAGAATATTTCTTTAATCCTACGTCTATACTATTTTAAAGATTTTAGAAATAACCCTTTAAATGATGCTATGCTACAGTACATTCAAAAAGACATGGATATTTTAAGGGAATCAGGGATGAAGGCAATATTAAGATTTGCTTATTCAGAAAGTATAGAAGAACCAGATGCTCCATTATCAATTATTCTGGAACATTTGGAACAACTTAAACCTATTTTTCAGAAGAATACAGATGTAATAGCAGCTTTACAAGCCGGATTTATTGGTTCATGGGGAGAATGGTATTATACTACCAACAATTTAAACAACGACCAAGCCAGAAAAGAAATTCTTGATAAAATATTGGAAGTGTTACCTGTAGATCGTTTCGTACAAGTTCGTACCCCAGAATATAAAAGGAAATACATTGGTACTTCTTTCCCTATATCTGAAGAACAAGCTTTCACCAATGCTCTTACGGCAAGAATCGGGCATCACAATGATTGTTTCATGGCCAGTCCTGACGATTATGGAACATATACAGATGTGGTCAAAGACAAAGAATATTTAAATACCGAAGGGCTTTATGCACCAATGGGTGGAGAGACCTGTCCTCCAAGCGGCATCGAACCGGCAGATTGCGAAAAGGCCCAAAACGAAATGCGGAAATTACGATGGTCTTATCTAAATCAAGATTATTACAAAGGTGTTTTAGATAATTGGGTATTACAAGGATGCATGGAGAACATTATCAGGGATATGGGCTATAGAATTTCCCTAATAAAAGGAGATTTTTCCAATCAGCATACACCTGGAAGTGATTTTACCTTCATACTATCTTTACAAAATTTAGGATATGCCCCATTCTATAATGCCAGAAATGTTGAACTAATTCTCAAATCTGACAATAATACGTATGTAGCCAAGCTCCCAGAAGATCCTAGATTCTGGCAGCCGTACAAGCCTATTAAACTTGAAGCTAATATTGCATTACCCTCTAATATTCCTTCCGGAAAATACAAATTATATTTATTCTTACCCGCTCCAGAATCAACGATCCATGATCGTCCTGAGTATGCGGTTCGGCTTGCAAATAATGATTGTTGGGACGAAGAGACTGGATATAATGATTTGAATTATGAAGTTTTAATAGAAGATAGTCTTGATTTACCCATTAGCACTTCAACATTAAAATTTCTTCCGAAAGAATAATAGAAATGAGGACCAATAGATTAGCATCTCTGGACATATTAAGAGGAGCTGACTTGTTTTGTCTGCTATTTCTCCAGCCAATATTAATACATTGGCTGGAAATAGCTGACATGCCAGCTCTAACAACAGTACAAAAACAATTTGAGCATATAGAATGGCACGGCTTTTCTTTTTGGGATTTGATTATGCCTCTATTTATGTTTATGTCTGGAATAACAATTCCTTTTGCATTATCAAGATATAAAAATGAAAAGTCCATAGATAGAACATTCTACATAAAAATAGCAAAACGATTTTGTTGGTTATTCTTCTTAGGCTGGATTGTTCAAGGTAATTTGTTAGCATTGGATATGGATAAATTTCATGTTTTTGCGAATACCTTGCAAGCTATTGCAGTAGGATATGTTGTAGCTGCAATCTTATATGTTCATTGCTCAACAACGAAACAAATCCTTTTCTGCGTAACTTCCTTTCTATTGTACATCATTGTATTTGCATACTGGGGAAATATGAACTTTGCTCCTACTACGAATATTGCAGAAACAATTGACCGTACAATTCTTGGGAAACTAAGAGATGGCATAATTTGGCAAGATGGTATATGGCATTTCGATGATTCATATCACTATACATGGATACTGAGTAGTTTAAATTTTATAGTAACAGTCATGTTAGGAATGTTTGCGGGAATTATTTTGAAAAATAATTCATATAGTGAAATTAGAAAATTCATTCTTTTGATTGGCCTAGGTGCTATATTTATTATAAGCTCTCTAATATTAGATCCCTATATTCCTATCATTAAAAAAATTTGGAGTAGTTCTATGACAATGTATAGTGGAGGAATCTGTTTCATTTTGATGGGTTTATTTTATTATATCATTGATATTAAAAAGGTAACAAAATTAAAATGGCTCAAATACTATGGAATGAATTCTATCATTGCCTATTGTATTTTTGAAGTGATAAGTTTTAGATCCATAGCAGACTCTCTTTTATTTGGATTAGAACAATGGCTGGGGATCTATTATCCTTTAATAGGGACAATATCCCAATGCATTATCGTATTTCTAATACTACGTTGGATGTATAAACATCAAATATTTATTAAAGTATAAATAAAAAGACATATTATGAAAAAGATTTTTAACATATTGATTCTTATATCACTATTAATTTCATTACATAGCTGTGATGATGATAACAACTCCATTGTGGCCGACGGCAGTAAGCCCAATGCTGAAATTGTTGTCACCCCACAAACCAACATAAAGTATGGAGATAAGCTTTATATTACAGGAAGTCTAACCGATACACGAAATCTGGAGAAATATATTGTTTCTTTAAAAGACAAAGATAACAACATTTTAGCCCAGAAGTATCAAATGTTATTGGGACAATCATTCCAAATGAATGAACAGCTATTAATTCCATTGCCTCAAAATGCAACCACAAAAAATTTAGATGTAGAAATTAACATCTACAATAGCCGTAAAGGAATTGAGACAAAGACTTTCGAACTGGCTAATGTACAAGTTCCCGAATTTGAGAAACTGTATCTGATACTTGGAAATAATTCTGTCATCACAATGAACAAGAATGGAGAAGTTTTTGAAGCCGAAGAAACATTTCCCGCTGGAATAAAAGGGATTATCTCAACAACAACATCTAAAAATGGCATATATTGGGGAATGGACAATGGAGTAATTCAAAGCATGGCAAAAGATTCTTTAGTAATCGGTAGTGATGTCGATGCCTCTTGTAAAGTTTCTTTCAACCCTAAAACTTTTGAGCTGAATTTCGGTGAAAGACATTTTTGGGAGGCCTTACCGGAAAATGATTGTCTATACATACTTGGAACAATATCCGGGCACTGGCAAGATGGAGAGATCAACACAGAAAAGGCAAAAATGAAAATGGCAGGATACAAAAGTGACACTCAAAAATATTACACTTGGACTCCGCCGCAGGGTGACAATCCTGAAACTGGCATGTGGGGATCAACAGCTGCAGGTACATTCAGAATTAAAAAAGGCGGAGAAGAAAAATATATCTTATGGGACGGAAAACAAATCATCATGAGTAACACAGATGATAAAAGTAAAAGCTTCCCCATTACGGCAGGTGGTAACTTTGAATTCAAAATAAGCTTTGAAGGGGAGCAATGTACTCAAGTACAGATAACCAGTCCTACTCGATTATTAGAATTCACCAATCAAGGAGTCAAGATTAATGGAACAGTAATGGGAGAGTCTGTAGACTTTGCGAACAACTCACTTAAGAAGAAAGAAGGCACTGATTATATTTACGAATCGACAATTTCCTTAACGCAAAAACAGCAAATTACTTCTACAAGCCTAAATTTAGCCACATTTGCAGTCAATTCCGATCTGTTCTCAGGCAAAGGAAATAGTTCATGGACTTTAGAAGCATACTCCGGCACTTATATAATTAGAGTAGATGCTTTCAGTGGTGCCTTTTATGCATGTCCACAAGAAGGATATCCTAATTTTTTATACATGAATGGTTGGAGTTGGGCAGCGTCCGAAACGAGCAATGCAGTAACATGGGATAACAGCCAAGTTTTGCCATTAGTCAAAGTATCCGATTATATTTATGAAGCTACTTTTTATGTTTTCGCATGGGGAGGAGACGTTGTTTTCTATGTTAAGCAACCAACTGGAAGTGCAAATCTTCCTCTACCAAATACAAACTTTACAGGATCTTTTGTCAATTCTGTACCCAATAGTTTTTTATTGCCAACTGGTGCTGGATATTATAAAGTCAGAATCGATTTAAAGGATGGAATCACAATAGGTAATGACAATACTATAACACCTAATAGTAGTCAAAAATTTACCATTGACTACCTTCCTATGTAATGTAGCAAAGCACAATTCTACAACCTAATCTAAATCATCAACAGGCACAAGAGCTTCCATTTTATATAGAATAACATAACTTTAAAATGGAGGCTCTTGGTATATATTTCTAAATAATCATCATGAAAACATATTTTCTATTTCTAATCACATGGCTCATAACATTAGGAGCATGTTCTTTCTCCACACAAGATGCAGCAACAAATTCTTCTTCAGGGATATGGAAATGGGATAAAGGAAGAATTGTCACCGAAGTTCCACAACGAGAAAAAGGGCAAAAAAACGTCATAAATTTAGCACTTCCTAAAATTGAAATAGTAAGAATCGGATTTGTAGGATTGGGGAATCGCGGTTCTGCTGCAGTAGAACGATATACTCACATTCCAGGTGTTCAAATTGTTGCATTATGCGATTATGAAGAAGAACGGGCAAAAAACTGCCAACAATTTCTAAAGCAAGCTTCCATGCCTAAAGCAACCATTTATTATGGTGCAAAAGGCTATGAGGAACTATGCCAACGAAAAGACCTTGATCTCGTATATATAGCAACTGACTGGATACATCATTTTCCAATAGCTATGTGCGCCTTACAAAATCTCAAGAATGTCGCAATAGAAGTACCTGCCGCAATGAATTTAAAAGAATGTTGGTCTTTAGTAGATATGTGTGAGAAAGTTCGAAAACATTGTATCATGCTTGAAAATTGTTGTTACGATTGGTTTGAAATGAATACATTAAATATGGCACAAAATAATGTGTTCGGTGAAATAATCCGGGCACAAGGCGCTTATATTCATCACCTGGCAAATAATTTCAGCCGCAATTGGAAATCTAATAAAGATGACAAATTAGGTTGGCGTTTGGATTACAACATTCATCGTGGCGACGTATA